>Ga0153915_10002685_pt1 | contig 16193 bp, 9 predicted proteins | sample Opewatmetagenome_2_FD_107003 | JGI IMG/M metagenome (GOLD analysis project Ga0153915, IMG submission 107003) | Freshwater wetland microbial communities from Ohio, USA - Open water 3 Core 3 Depth 3 metaG | ecosystem: Environmental > Aquatic > Freshwater > Wetlands | place: USA: Ohio, Lake Erie...
ATAGAATATACATTGCAAATAGCAACAGATGCAGATTTTACAACGAATGTAAATCATGTTTATACCCAATCATTAAGCGCTTCGTATAGTTTAGATTACAACACATTATACTATTGGAGAGTGAAGGCAACAAACTCTGAAGCCACATCCGGCTCGTGGTCGGAAGTACGGAGTTTTAGAACGATGTTGACCCCACCGGCTGCACCGACATTAACAAGTCCGTCGGATAATAGTACAGTCGTAAGTGTAACGCCGACATTCGTATGGAGTTCAGTATCCGGCGCGATAGAATATACATTGCAAATAGCAACAGATGCAGATTTTACAACGAATGTAAATCATGTTTATACCCAATCATTAAGCGCTTCATATAGTTTAGATTACAACACATTATACTATTGGAGAGTAAAGGCAACAAACTCTGAAGCCACATCCGGCTCGTGGTCGGAAATATGGTCGTTTACGACACCGTTACCATGGATTACAATTTCTGGGTTTGTTGAAAATACTAGTACTTCTTTTGGAGTTCCGGAAGTGACGATTGAGTTGTCAAACGAAGGAGGAACGACAACTACAGATAGCAGTGGAACCTTTTATATAAATGTATCTGCAGGATGGAGTGGTAGGATAACGCCGTTGAAACGAGGTTTATTATTTGTACCATCAAGTGATTCATTATCGAATGTTGATACTTCTAAATATGTACACTTTGAAGCATCAGTTGATACATCGGTTAATTTCACTGTCACAATATCATCTAATCCGTTACTGGGAGGTACAACCACCGGAGGCGGTAATGGTTTCTATTATGATCAATTAGATACAATAAAAGCTATAGCAAACCAAGGCTATAAGTTTTTAAAGTGGACATCAAACGATAGTTCTCTATCTAAAGATTCCACTTTTATATTTAAGGTTATACAAGATACCAGCTTAGTAGCAAATTTCGAAGAAATCATATGGCATATAAATGATAATGGTATTTATTACAATAAAGGTTACGTAGGAATCGGAACGACAATTCCCGACGCGATGCTTACAGTTGCAGGAACAATACATGCCACGGAAGTGATCATAGAACCGGATATAATGCCGGACTACGTGTTTGAAAATAGTTACAATTTATTACCTCTTGAAGAAGTAGAAAGTTTTATAAAAGAGAACAAACATTTGCCCGAAATTCCATCTGCTCGAGAAGTTGAAGAACAGGGAATTCATTTGAGCAAATCGCAAACAGCAATACTAAAAAAGATTGAAGAATTATCGTTATATCTAATCGACATCAAAAAAGAACAGGAAAAGAATAAAACCGAGTTCAGTCGATTGGTTAATAACAAGTAAATAAAATTTTATAAAAAGAAAAGAAATGGAGAAAAAAATGAACACATTAAGAAAAATAATATTATCGGCAGCAGCGCTAATTATTATATCGTTGGCCGGTAACGGACAAGTATTCGGACAGACGGACACATTATGGGCAGTATCCGGCAGTAACATTTACTATAAAGGTGATGGTAACGTCGGAATCGGTACGACAAACCCGGATAAAAAACTAACGGTAGCCGGAACTATTCATGCTGAAGAAGTTATAGTTGATGCATCGGTTCCACAACCGGATTATGTTTTTGAGGATGATTATGATCTAATATCTCTCGAAGAAATAGAAGCATTTATCAAAGACAATAAACACTTACCCGGAATACCATCTGCTGTTGAAGTAGAAGATAAAGGACTTAATGCCGGAGAGATGCAGGCTAAATTATTGGAAAAAGTAGAAGAGCTTACGCTTTATGCCATCGAACTTAAAAAAGAAAATAAAATTCTTGAAATGAAATTGAAAAGGATAACAGATTCGGCGGCAAAAAATGAAAAATAAATCGATGGAAGCAAAGATTAATAATACATCTGGAAAAGATGTGATAAATGTTATACAAAAAATTGAAAGGACACTAAAATGAAAATTATAAAACAAAAACTAATGATGACGTTTTCGGTTTTTTTTATACTGGAAATCTTTGTTGTTGGTTTAAATTCGGTACATGCTCAGACTATTCTTCCGGAGGGTGTAAAGTTGGAAAGTCGAGTTCCGGTAGGAACAATTCCAATGTCGAGTATGGATTTAACAAAGAACCAGGATTTTACCGGTAATGTTTCAATCCCAATTTCGCTTCTTAATATAGGAGGTTTTGAAATCCAGTTGAAATATAACAACAAAGGGATATCGGATAAAATTAGAATCGAAAATCAGTTCTCCCCCGCAGGGTCTTATGGCTTAGGCTGGGATTTAGCATATGGTTCTATTTCAGCAGAAATAAATAATAGTGCGGACACATCTGACGACCGGTATTATTATAACGGTCCCGATGGAAGTTTCCAACTGCAAGAAGATGCTGTTGGTGTTTTTCATATCCCGGACTATAAACCGTGGAAGATACAAAGAGTAATGAACGGCAATATTATTGCCGGATGGATTATTACTAAAGAAGACGGAACGGTTTTCAGATTTGGTAATTACCACCGTGCAAATGGAGTCTATAACTTCTCGGCGACAAATGATTCAACATATGCAACACGTTTTTTCCTTGGATATGATTCGTTGGTAGTTAATCCCAAGGATTCGTTATACTCCAGCATGTCATTAATTCCATATCAATGGGATTTATCGGATATAGAAGATATTGGTGGGAATCATACAACAGCAATCTATCAACCGGTTTTAGTTTCATTAATTAACGGAAGTGCAACAACCGGTGAGTTAAAATATACACGGGAATCGCATCTCTATAAGGTAATGGATAATAAAGGGCTGGAAGTTATATTTAATTATGGCTCGATGGGTTCCAACGAATACTATAGTGATTATCCGTCCTTCATTCAAAAACTTTATGATTCACAGCGCTTGGATTCTATTGAAATCAAAGGGAACTCACAGCTTGTTAAGAAATATAATTTTTCTTATCAATCCGGCGATATACTTAGTCTCGGAATAACGAAAAGTTATCTATCAGGATTGGAAATTGAAGGACAGAACGGGGCATCATTACCTTCGTATAATTTTAGTTATTGCGGATTAAATGGAGTAACAGCCGGTATTTCTCCAGGTATGATTAAAAGCATGACCGACCCGCAAGGAGGTAAAACAACTTATTCATATAAAACACAAACATTATCAAATGTTTCGCTATCAAAAATTGCAGAAACTGGTTATTCTGCTTATTGGAATAAGATATTGGATACTGACACAATTCGATGGGTCACTAACGATGACGGATTTGCAGGCAACAAATTTGTTGGCGTACGTTCAACCGATGATTCTCTGCATATTTTTAGAGATGGTGCTAATGGATGGTATGATGACTCGAGTTTTCCTGTCTCGACATCTTTTGAAAGCCATATTTATAATGATTATATAACACTTTATGATAGTACTAGTGCTGGCGTAGCCAGACTTACTGAAAATGGATGGAAGACATATAGCATTATAGAAGCTTTACAAACGGCTGCTGACACAGTAATATATGACTACAACATAATAGGTGTATATTCTAATTATTTCGTGGTAAGGTATAATTCCACCGTAATACCAGCGGATAGTGCGGATAGTTTTCCGACTGAACAAGTAAATTGGAAAATTGCTGTTGTAATGTTTGTGACAGATGGATTGAAAGCATTTACGCCAGATCCTGATGACGGCGTTTACTGGGATGGAAGGTTAATTACAATATCAAGTGATTTGTCATACAGAGTTATTAAGGAAGAAATAAAAGCATACTGTGGAGAGAATTATTTTATTTTAAATAGTTATGATGGCGGTAGTGCTGTCTTTTCACATTTTAGATTTTCAAGTCTAGCAAACGGTTGGGAAATGTTAATGAATAGAGGAGATTCAGATTTGTATGTTGATATTCCAGAGACTTCGAATATATTATTTGGGAAAAATTTCTTGTTATGTGCAAGTGATACAAAAATAAAGGTATATCGTCATACGGGTGCACAGCTGGAATTAATAGACCAAATAACATATCAAAAAAGTGAAAGTCCCAGTTATACGATTGATGATGATTATTTCGCATTTACTTATGATGATTTGTTTATTGACGATAGTTCATATGGGAGGGGTGTCGCAATTAAAACGTGGAATGGTTCAAGTTTTAGTACTAATCTTACGAAACTCAGAGGATGTTCTTTAGCTTCTGTTGGAAGCAGGTTAATAATTTCATGGCGTGACGCTAGTACAGCAGATTATTTTGAAAAAATGGGCTCTATGGAATACTCAACTTCTACAGGATGGTCTTCGCTAACGGTTATTGATAGTATTTCTACCGCTTATGGTTCTGAATGGAAGTTTAATTCTATGCCGATATCTTCCACTGAATTTGCCGCTATGTGGTGCTGTCATACCGTTGTTGATAGTCTTTATGATCCGGTAATTCTTAATATGTATTCATTTCGTGGAAATTCGATTGTAAAGACTAGTATTGATACTATCCAATTACGATCTCAGATTGAATCAGGATATACATGTTATGAAGATCCGACATGTTGGTTTTTTCAGCCCGGAGATAATTATCTGTCTGTAATTTCTCCCGGATTTGGTTCGGGGGTATTATTTTCGAGCAAAGTATATATTTATAAATTTGTAAGAAATACCGACGGTTCAATGCAGTTCAGCGGAAACCCAACGGTAACAGTATTGGATCAGATTACTTTATCCTCCGGCATGGACAGCGATATGGTACATTTGTATTCATTTCAGGATGGAATAATGAACGAATACGGAACTCCCGAATACGGCAATGTTACCGATACAATTCCCGGCAGCAACGGAAGAATTAAAACTTGTTATTACACAAGCAAAGATTCGGTAGTAAGCGGGATTAATTATAAAAATCTGTCCGGATTACCTTATGATATTAAAGAGTACAATAGTTCGGATAATGTTTTAAGGCAGACTCAAAAAAGCTGGACAACAGTTCCGATTGATACTATAAACGGTGTTTACTTTAAAAAGTTATTATCGGAATCTGTGACTACAGATGGAGTTACAAAAGCTGCAAGTTATACTTACGATGACGAACCATATTTTCAGGTACGTTCGGTAAGCGAAACAAATACCGATGGAACAGTACGAAAGACAACGATGACATATCCTCAGAATTATTCAAATACTTCGAGTAGTTCGGATGCATTTGTTCAAGCTATCGATTCGATGAAAAATTCAAAACATATTTGTAACGCGGTAATCGAAAAAGCCATAACAAACAATACCGGCAGTTCGGTTTACTCCGGCGAGATTACAGAATACAAATTATTTAACGGTTCACAAATTTTGCCCTGGAAAAAGTACGGATTAAAAAGTACATCAAGCGATGTAATTACCGATTTTACATCCTCGTCTGCTTCGGCAAGTTCTTTTTCGATGGACAGCCGTTATGCGCTTCTGCAAAGTTTTGACAGTTATGATATCTACGGCAATCCTTTGCAAACAACCGATGCAAACGGAATATCAACTTCTATAAAATGGGGTTATGAATATTCACGCGCCAAAGCGGAAATAAAAAATGCAGTTGACGGCGAATGCGGTTTTATTGGCTTGGAAGACGGATATGGAGATTGGGAAACAGGAAACAGTTCAATCTCAAGCAACATTGCGCATACGGGATTAAAATCTTCCTTGAGCAATAATGATTTCGGACCAACAAAGAATTTTTATATTGCAAACGGAGTTGATATAACCAAAACTTATGTTCTGGATGCATGGGTTTATAAAGCATCCGGTACCGCAACAATAACAATTGAAGTGCGGAATACCTCTGATGTGAATTTATTAAATAAAGCAGCGGTTTCTACCGGCGCCGACGGCTGGGAACATATCAGCGTTAAAGTAACTTCTGCGGAAATGAGTTCTCTCTCAAATATAAATTATCTAAGAGCTTGGTGCGGTTTTGAAGGCACGGGTAATTCCGGGTATGTTGATGATGTTCGTTTTTATCCCGAAGATGCCGCGATTGTAACAATGACTTACAATCCCGCATCGCTTCTTATTACAAGTAAGTCCGACGAGAACAGCATCCCGGTTTATATTGAATACGATAATCTCGGCAGACCGTCGCAAGTTTACAAAACAATAGACGGGGTTAAAACTTTAACCGGCGGACTTTCATATTCATACAGCCGCGATACTTACTCGGAATTCAATTCTTCTTTGCCTAATTCCAAAACAACAATTTTGTACGACGGCTCGGGCAATAATAAACAAGCTAAAGAATTCTTCGACGGATTCAACAGAACAATACAACAACAAATTAAAGACGGAAGCAGTAATATCATCGCTTCTTCAACAACATACGATTTAAACAACCGCGTTGATAAAGTTTTCAAATCATACGAAAACACTTCAACATTCGGGCAGTACGATGCGAACTATTCAACAAACGCCGACAATTATTGCGGAACAACAGGCGGATATCCGTATTCGCAGACAAGTTATTATTCCGATCCGCTTAACCGTGTTTACAAACAAAGCTTCCCGGGAACACAATGGATGATGGGTTCGGGACACGAAAAAGCGATGAGTTATTCATCCGGTTACGGCAGCGGTTTAAGATCGGCTTATTCATCATATTTATATTCGATTGAAACTTCTTTGGATGAACAACCAAAAAAGACCGTTGTTTATAAAGATAATTTCGGAAGAGTTATTTCTTCGGTTCAAGATCCCGACGCTTTACATTACGAAACGGATTTTGAATATAACTTAGTTGATAAGATGACAAAATCCACCGATCCTTCGAGCAAACAAACAAGTTATGTTTATAATACATTGGGACAGTTGGTTCAAAAAACTTCTCCCGATGCCGGAACGGTACAATACAAATACGATAAAAACGGAAACCTCCGGTTTGTAAAAGATGCAAATCATACAGGTTCGTCAAATTCGTATTCAACCGGAGTGCAAGTAATTTCCGGAGTTCAAAAAATAACAAGCGAATCTTTTACGCTTGGAATGCCGGCTTTTATAACCCTGACTACTGAATTAATAAACGAAAGCGGTACAAATCCTGCTATTAAACTTAGGATTAAGAATAATAACTGGGGCTCGGTTGCTCTCGATACTATTATCGCAAATGCAAGTAATACAAGCGCGAACAAAAGTATAAAACTGCCGAAGGGCGAATATTTTTACGAAGTTGAAACCGCCGGCGATAGTGCCAGTTCATTTTCTTATTCAATCAGCGCTTCCAACAATCTTGAATTTGTTTACAAGAAATATGACGCGTTGAACAGAATAATTGAAGAAGGAGAATACATATCAACATCAACGGCTAATTTCACTTCTTCGAATGCAGAAACTTCAACATTCCCGTCATCCGACGCTGTAAAATACTTAACCGCGGCATATGTTTACGACGACGCGGCATCAACCGGCGTGAGCGGATTAACACAAAATAATCTTTCAAACAGATTGTCGTATTCAAAAGCATATAACTTCAACCAGCTTGCCCTCACAAAATATTATTCGTACGACGATGCGGGCAATGTTGAATGGCTGTTGAATAAATTGCCGAACAGTTCATATACTTTAATAAAATATACTCACAATCTTCAAGGCAATGTAACAATGGAACACATCTCCGGCTCGAATGATTTGGCTGAACTTTATAAGTTTTACAATTACGACGAACTCGGAAGATTGACCGATGTAATAACCTCGACGGACAACAATAAATCTGCGGGCACAACCGAAGCACATTACACATATCTTGCCGACGGCAGCGTTGAACGTTTGGAACTCGGCACAACTGTGCAGGGAGTTGATTACACATATAACTCGCGCGGATGGCTGACCCAGATAAATCATCAAAACCTCGGTGGAACATATCCTGCTACCGGCTTACCTCAGGATCCGGGTTGTGACGGTTTTAGTTCCGGTTTTACGGTCGATAGGTTCGGCGAAGTAATCGGGTATAACACCCAAGAAAATATCGGTGACCCGATTTATCAAAATGCAACGCCGCAGTTCAACGGAAATATTAGCTGGCTGATGTACTCAATGTATAACGTTACAACAAACGGATTGCTTGCCGGCTGGAGTTATAATTACGATAATGCAAACCGTTTAACAAAAGCAGATTACGGATTGTACTCAGACAGCACGGGCAGCTGGCAAACATCTTCTGCTTACGATATGAACACTTTGAATTATGATGCGGTTGGAAATATTGATGCATTAACGCGTAACGGAAGCGGCGGAAGCCAAACAAATAATTTCGATTACGAATATTTGTCCGGCACAAACAAATTGAATTACGTTAGCGGAACCGGCTCTAATATATTGATTTCAAGCGCCGAATATTCTAATTTACCTTCAAGCTCAAATAATATTTTCTTGAAAGGTAATGTTTCGTTAAAAGCGGGTTTTGCAACCACTGCGGGACAAAGAATGAAAATTGGTCCGAATGTAAGTGTTGAAAATTACAATTACGATAGCAACGGAAATATGTTAACAGATCTCAACAGCAATATTGCTTTTGTTTTGTATGATATAAAAAATCTTCCTGTCAGAATATATTTTACTGACAACACAATTGCGAATTATGTTTATGATATTGATGGAAACAGAATAAATAACATAATGAACAACAGTGGTTACAGATATATTTATGGCGCGAACGGACAGACGGAACTAAGAGAGAAAATAGTTAATGGCTCCGTTACGCAAGTAATCCATAATATTTTTGGAAATGATTTGGTTGGAACCTGCACAGTTACAAGCACAAGTTCAGAGAAGAATTATTTCTTAAAAGACCACCTCGGAAGTATAAAAGTAATTGTAAATGAAGACGGAAGCTTATCTAGTTACACGGATTACGATCCATTCGGATTACAACTTGAAAACAGATACACGGTAAATAATGAAGAGCGCTATAAATTTACTGGTAAGGAAAGAGATGAAGAAACCAGTTATGATTATTTCGGCGCGCGTTATTACGACAGTAGAATTGGAAGATGGTTGCAAGTTGATCCTTTAGCGGAAAAATATACTGGGTGGAGTGTGTACAACTATGTGAGGGATAATCCTCTACTATTAGTTGACCCTAATGGTTCAGATGATGATTGGTATCAGGATGCTTCGGGAAATGCACAATGGGTTGATTCACATGAAAAGAATTTAGAAATAAATGGTAAAACATATGAAAATATTGGCAGTAGCTATACATATAAGCAGGGTAATTGGTCATATACGTTTAACCAGAATGAATTGGCTAAAGTAGAAGTAAATGTTATGTCCCCGGATCAATATATTTCTCAGTATTCATTGTCAAATCCAAGCTCAGCTTGTTTTCGTGCTAGCAGTGAAATGGTTGAACCATTTGGAATAACGCCAGCAGGAGGATTAAGTTCAGGAGATATTCAGATAAGTAAAAATGGTGAAAATTCAGCAACTGGTGTTAATGCCATAGAGAATTCATTATTTAGTGGAAACCCAATCGTTGTAGGCGAAGATTATAAAACGGGTTCACCGAATGCAGATAATAAAACTGACCATTTTAATGTTGTAATGGGTGCTTCTTATAATTTAGAAAACAATACAACGTCGTTCAGATTTTTTAATCCAGGACGCACTACGGTGGAAGGAGGTACATCTTCATCAAATGCTTTTAACTTAACACCAAATGGTTTAACAAGAAGAGGATCATACATATCAACTGTTAGATTAAACTCTCAGATTAAAAGATAGGAGATTATATGGGAAAAATATTTTTGTTGTTTACAATGTATACTATTGTATTTGTTTCTATTGCTTTTAATCAAAATGAACATATTCTTAATGATAAAAAAAATAGAACAACACTTGCAGAAATTGCTAATGATACAAGCCATAAAGCAAGTGAAACTGTAATTATATTTTTACAATGGTATAGAAAAAACTATGAAACTATTGGCAAAATTAAATTAGTAAATAATTTGCCAAACGATGAAGATTATGATTCAACTAAGCATTATTCTGTTAATAGAGATGGTATAGATAAATATCTGGATTGTATGAAATCTAGCGGTTATTTATCATCAAAATATATTGACTACTGGAAAGAAAAATTTATTAAGGGTGAGGAATATTTAGAAAAAGAACCAATGATAGATGAAATGCCACCAAATGGTTTTGATTATGATTTTGTTCTATTAACTCAAGAAATGGATTATGTATTTAAAATGTTGGATAAAGCTAAAATCAAATATGAAAATATCATTGATAATGCGGCAGAAGTGCATTTAGCAATTAATGAAAAATGGATTTACGATTATAGGCTTAGTTATGATGGGAAAAAGTGGTTAATAGATTCAATAGATTATTTGAAATAAGCGCTGATACTTTTAATCAGATAATAATTTTTCTTAACTTCACCGGCAAGCACACAACTTGCCGGTTTTGTTTTAACAACGGAAATATGCTGACGGATTTAAATAATAATATAGCGTTTATACTTTACGATACGCGCAACCTGCCGTTAAAAGTTTACACAACCAATAAAATGGTTATCAATTATGTTTATGATATTGAAGGAAACAGAATAAATAACATAATGAACAACAGCGGTTACAGATATATTTATGGCGCGAACGGACAGACGGAACTAAGAGAAAAAATAGTTAATGGCTCCGTTACACAAGTAATCCATAATATTTTTGGAAATGATTTGCTCGGAACCTGCACAGTAACAAGTACAAGTTCGGAGAAGAATTATTTCTTAAAAGATCACCTCGGAAGTATAAAAGTTATTGTTGATGAAGACGGAAGCTTATCTAGTTACACGGATTACGATCCATTCGGATTACAACTTGAAAACAGATACACGGTAAATAATGAAGAGCGTTATAAATTTACTGGTAAGGAAAGAGATGAAAAAACCAGTTATGATTATTTTGGAGCGCGTTATTATGATAGTAGTATCGGAAGATGGCTGCAAGTAGATCCATTAGCTGAAAAATATGCTGGATGGAGTACATATAACTATACAATGAATAATCCATTGATATTTTGTGATCTTAAAGGAAAAGGTGTTGATTCTGCGGGAACAGCTAGATTAAAAGAAGCAAATGAAGAATTAGAAAAAAATAAGAAAGAATTTTCGGAAACATCAGGATTTCTCGGAAAACTTTGGAGTGGTGCAAAAGTTGTATTCTCTGGGCTGAAGGTAGCATATGAAGAAGCTACAATTGTTGCTGTGCCGGGGCCAGCTACAATTGAAACAGTTGGTTCTGAGTTATCAACTGAAGGTATGAATGCTTCTCAATTAAAGAATCTTGAACGATTTGAAAAGAATTTACCAAATGGCGCTGGTTCAACAATTGTCAGAGAATTACCAGACGGAGGTAAAGCATTTCAATCTATTGTCCCGGCAAGGAATATCCCGGGATCATATGCTGTCTATGAAAAACAAGTGGACGCAAAAGGAGTTACTTTAGAATTTACTAAAACTACAGTGGCCCCTGATGCGACTATTATTCATGTAAAAGATAAAATAAGAAATATTACTATTGAGGGGAAAAAATGAACTCATGTATACTCACACGAAAAGATATTGTTGAAAAAATTGATCAATGTATAAGTGGTTTATTAACAAAAGAGGATTTAGAAAACTGGGCTGATCATTTTGAATTAAATGAAAATTTCGAGTATGAAAGTAAATATGAAAAAATAATTGCAGATGTTTTATTCCATTTATCATCACCTGACATTAATGGAGATTTAACAGTTGAAAGATTGTTAGAAGAAAAAAAAATGTTACAATGAATAAGTATTTTTAAGCATCATTGCAATAACCCGGCAAGCACTACGCTTGCCGGGTTTATTTTAAAAACGGAAATATGTTAACAGATCTCAACAGCAATATTGCTTTTGTTTTGTATGATATAAAAAATCTTCCTGTCAGAATATATTTTACAGACAATACAATTGCGGATTATATTTATGATACCGAAGGACAAAGAATAAAAACCGCAAACAGCAGTTCAAGTGTAACGTGGAATTATATTCATGATGTGAACGGACAGACAATAATGCGTATAAAAAATGAAGGCAGTACAGTTGCAAAAGTAATTCACAATTTGTTTGGCAATGATATCATCGGAACAAATAGCGTTACATCAACATCCGAAGAAAGAAATTACTTCTTAAAAGATCATCTTGGAAGTATAAAAGTAATAGTAAATACCAGCGGCAGTGTAGTTGGTTATGATGATTATGATGCGTTTGGATTAATAATGGACGGTAGAAACGGAGGAAGTTCGGATGAAACAATAAAATACACCGGCAAGGAATATGATGAAGAGACGGGGTATTATTATTTTGGCGCAAGAAGTTATATGCCATTAATAGGCAGATGGCCTGTTGTCGATCCGATGAGCGAAAAATATCCTGGTATTTCTAATTATGCATATTGTGTAAATAATCCGATGTTGTTTGTTGACCCGAATGGAGATTCAACGTTTGTTGCTACAAATAAAAATGGTACCTATACTGTTACAGGGGGTAACTTAAGTGGTAAAGAAGATGATACTGGTGTATATATTAAAAATTCAGACGGAACATTTAAATTAGTTGGCAATTCACTTACATCACTTTCTTTTTTTGGTGAGAATAACAAACCAGTGGTTGGTGCTGTGATAGATCCAAATTCTTCAGAAGGTCAAAAATTTATTAATAATGAAATAGTACAAAATGATCCTTCACTTGTAGGATATATGTCAAATGCTACAAACGGAGGAACCTTAGATTTTAAAACGAGAGGGATAGAGGATAAACCATTAACAATGACATCAGAACAATACATGTATAGAGGCAGTACTACTGCTGGAGGAACATTCGCTTCTGCAAGAGACTTTGGGAATATGGCTGCAGGCATTGTTGCTGGTAGAAATGGTCTAAGTTGGAATATGGCAAGGTTCGGTTTCGATCTTTACCAATCTTATAAAAGTGGATATTTCACTGTAGAAGCTAAGGTTACACAAAAAGCTCAAAGGATAGGATATATATATGGAAGTGCTTTGAGAAGTTTAAGAAAATATTAACTCTATTAAAAAGAAATTACGTTTTAATATTAACTTAGAAAAAGGAATAATAAAAATGGAAAAGATTTTGATAGCTTTATTTTTGGGAATGATTTTGACTGGCTGTAACAATAAAAGTATTATTTATTTTTATTCGCCGGATAAATCTCAATGCGTTACCTTGATTGATGAAGGGAAATTTCGTTATATCGCCAATGGCAAAATAAATGGATTACCAAAGGAAAATTATGTGAAACTATTTTCTGAAAATGTCCCTGTTTTTGGCGATGCTTTCTATATTTGTTGGAAAAATACTAAGTATGAGTGGGATATTGTTATTGAACATTACGAAATTCTTGAGTCAAAACTGGATAGTACAAAATTCAGATTTAATACTTCATTGCCTTCTGACGAAAGAGGTATTCCAACACCTTTGAAGTATAGTAAGAATGGATGTGCTGAATATAGTCTTGAATTAAAAAAATTTTTCCATTCTAATGGAACAACAGCCATTAATGAATAGGGATGTTATATAAGAGTTGGTTTCTTAGGTGTCAAAAAAATATCAATTCTTGACCTTTTTATAAACCCGGCAAGCATTTCACTTGCCGGGTTTGTTTTAACAATGGAAATATGCTGACGGATTTAAATAATAATATAGCGTTTATACTTTACGACACGCGCAACCTGCCCGTAAAAGTTTATACAACCAATAAAATGGTTATCAATTATGTTTATGATATTGAAGGAAACAGAATTAATAACATAATGAACAACAGCGGTTACAGATATATTTATGGCGCGAACGGACAGACGGAACTAAGAGAGAAAATAGTTAATGGCTCCGTTACGCAAGTAATCCATAATATTTACGGGAATGATTTAATTGGAACATGCACAGTAACAAGCACAAGTTCGGAAAAGAATTATTTCTTAAAAGATCATCTCGGAAGTATAAAAGTTATTATAGATGAAAGCGGAAGCGTTTCAGAATATAATGACTATGATCCATTTGGATTGGAATTAACCGGTAGAAGCAACAGTGATGAACGCTACAAATTTACCGGTAAAGAACGCGACACCGAAACCAGCTACGATTATTTTGGCGCGCGTTATTACGATAGTAGTATAGGAAGATGGTTGCAAGTTGATCCTCTATCAGAAAAATATCCAGGGTGGAGTACATATAACTATACAATGAATAATCCATTGAAATTTGTTGATCCAAACGGGCGTGAGATTAAGCCGCAAGGCTTGTCTTCTTCAAAAAAATGGGAAGCGGCAAAAAAGGAGATATCAAAATCAGCATATGGACGAGAACTTCTCAAGCAAGTTAATTCTATAGGGTATGATGTACCAATAAAATTTGGAGTTGATTTAGGAAAATCATCGACTGGGAGGATTACTAGAGGTTTGACTACAACTTCCTTTGAAACAATACAGAAAACTAATTCAAAAGGAGAGCTTGTTTCTGAAGAGGTTAAATCAGCTAAAGCTGATAAGATAGAAATAAATACTGAAGCTAAAGGTGCTAATGTTGGAACTGTTGTGGAGGAATTGTATCATGTCCTCCAGACAAAAAATGATGCTAAACAACTTTATGATGATCAAAAAACATTGGAAAAGGATTCTGCTTCTTATGATAATCTTCCAACCGAAATAGATGCAAAAGAAATAAAAAACAATGTGATGAACGAAATAGAAGAATCAAATAAAAAAATGAAAAATTAAAGAATAGGGTTATGATTATGAAAAATATTATAAGTATAATTATTCTTTTATGTAGTTTTATGACAATAAGTAATGCTATTGTCGATAGTAGTAAAGTAGATATACCTGAAGAAGAAATATTGTCATTATCAAAACTGTTAATTAGTAATAAGTATGCGAATGATTATTTATCAGAACTAAATAAATCCTATCAAAACCATGAAGATTCTTTTGCAGATTGGAAGTTGACGTATGATCAATGCCGATCTGTTAAAAACTTATCCGATGAGTTTAATATAATAGTTCAAAAGATTGATATACCTTTTACACAATTTACACTTATTGGTGGTCGAAATATAAATTCTCAATATATTCCATATTTTATAGCGATAGACAATGACGGCTGGATCTATTTTCTTAAGGGTTTTGAAAAAAATGAATTTAAAAAATTGGCCAAGTATTGTATTAAAGGAATTAAAGATGAGACAACAGGTTTAGAATGGCTTAAAGTATTCCTTCGATGTAATAATATGTATAATGAAACATGGAAAATATATGAGCAAAACTTCCTATTGCCTGAATTTATATCTGTAAAAAGCAAACTAAAATCTTTTTCTTGTAAAAAGATCAAGAAAGGTTTTGAATATTCATTTTCGCTTTACAATACACTGTCTAAAGTTGTTTTTAATTTAGTTTGTCATGTTTATGAAAATGGTAATGTGACCTACAGAAGTCAGCAGATACTTGAAGAGTCTCAATGTGATTAGAAGTTTTCAAGAATTAACTAAAACCGGCAAGCACACAACTTGCCGGGTTTGTTTTAACAACGGAAATATGCTGACGGATTTAAAAAATAATATAGCGTTTATACTTTACGACACTCGCAACCTGCCTGTAAAAGTTTACACAACCAATAAAATGGTTATCAATTATGTTTATGATATTGAAGGAAACAGAATAAATAACATAATGAACAATAGCGGTTACAGATATATTTATGGCGCGAACGGACAGACGGAACTAAGAGAGAAAATAGTTAATGGCTCCGTTACACAAGTAATCCATAATATTTTTGGAAATGATTTGGTTGGAACCTGCACAGTTACAAGCACAAGTTCAGAGAAGAATTATTTCTTAAAAGATCATCTTGGAAGCATAAAAGTTATTGTAAATGAAGACGGCAGCGTTTCAGAATATAACGACTATGATCCGTTCGGCTTGGAATTAACCGGAAGAAGCAACAGTGAAGAACGTTACAAATTTACCGGCAAAGAACGAGACACAGAAACCAGTTATGATTATTTTGGTGCGCGTTATTACGACAGTAGAATTGGAAGATGGTTGCAAGTAGATCCTTTAGCGGAAAAATATACTGGGTGGAGTACATATAATTATACAATGAATAATCCTCTTAAATTTATTGATCCGAA
>Ga0153915_10002686_pt1 | contig 16192 bp, 18 predicted proteins | sample Opewatmetagenome_2_FD_107003 | JGI IMG/M metagenome (GOLD analysis project Ga0153915, IMG submission 107003) | Freshwater wetland microbial communities from Ohio, USA - Open water 3 Core 3 Depth 3 metaG | ecosystem: Environmental > Aquatic > Freshwater > Wetlands | place: USA: Ohio, Lake Erie...
ACACACGATTAGCCTTCTCATTGCGGCCCAAAGAACCGATATTCATTACAATTGTTCCATTTACGTCTATCGGCGCGTACCCCGGATGATAGTGCCCACAGAGTACAATATCAGAATTAGTTACGATATCAGAAACTAAGGTATATTTATTAAAAAACTGATGCGGGATTAGCATACCATGCGCCAGTTGAATAAAAAATTCACAATTCTCCGGGCGCTCCATATAATAATTGTGCGGGTCGTCGTCTAATGTATATGTATGATGCGTACCGCCAATATATATTCCTTTTGAAATTTCAATCGGTTCCGTAATAATAGTCGTGACACCAGTGGCAACTAAAATTCCTAATGCTGTTCGAATCAGAGTACTGTCATTATATCCAAATTTATCGTGAGAACCAATTATAGAATATATCGGCACACCCCATTCTCGCATAAGAGCGGAAAATTGATTAACAAGCGCATACGCCGGGGCGGGTGTATTAAACAAATCGCCGCCGTTTAAAACCGCGGACACACCGTGCTGAATAATTAGCGTATGTATTTGCTTAAACTTTGCCTCTATAGCCGCGGTATAACTATCTTTTCTAGAAACAGGACTGTTCCCCCTAATATGTGCATCAGTAAAATATAATATTTTCATTCTATGTATCCCCTACTATTGATATTTAATATTATCCGTGCGCTGTTTGCATAGCGGGCATACGCCAGCCGCTGCCAGTACCGTTTCCCATTCTAACTTTACTTGCAACTCTTGCCCCAATAATTCTTGTACTGAATTGTCGATTTGCGAAATGTTAATATTTAATTGCTGCAATAATAGCAATTTATTATTAAAATACTCTCTTTGCACGTGCAACTGGTTAAGTTGCTCAATATACGCCGGATTTGCAGAAATATTAAACACGGCGTCATTCTCAATAGCGGATATCTGACCCACTAAGTTATCTAGCTGAGAACTTCGAGATTTAAGTATATTACGGTAGTTTAACAAACTTTCCATATTTGTTAATGTTTCTTGCGTAGGGATACTAATCTGAAAAACATACGAAGTTTCCAAACTACTTATCTGCCTCGCGTTATCCGCATAAGATTTATCTGTTTGTGCCAACTTCTGCCACTTACTATATAAATTTTGTAATACAAATCTTTTCTCATTAAAATAGTCAGTATCTATTGTTGGTAATTGTTCTAGCTCTTTCTTTATTACCATACCTTGCGCGGCGACCTGTTCTAGTTTTCCCAAAATATTCTGCAGTACATCCCGTTTACTTTTAAGAGCGCTAACTTGATTATATAATTCAGTAATACGTTTAAGACGCGTTTCTAAGGCCACGATGTCCGGGAATGCTGCAATATCTTGATTAAGCTTTGCAATCGTCGCATCCAAGTTTTTAAGAGCATTATTTTGCTGTTTTATATCCTTATTGACATCCTGAATACCGCGATCAATAATATTTAATCCAGAAATTCTTCCAATAATCTTCGATTTTACGGAAGCCGATTCACTTATTAGAAAAGCCGCGTCATGCTGATTCGAAAAGTGTAAATCAATAACTTTTCCATCTTCCAGTTCAATAGTAGGCATCGATAGCACTTTTAAAATTTCTTCAGGAATTGTTTTATTAAATCCAGAAAAATTTTCTGCTTTACTTCCCGGCTTTTCCATCTGATATGTATTTTCTTTTAAAACACCAGTTTTATTTTGAGTTACTAAACGTTTAATAACTATATCGTTATCCAGTAGGATCGCGGCACTACAGGATGACTCCTGCAATTTAATAAAACTATTACCATTAGGAATATCCCTAATAATTTTTCGTATTGCACGTAAAATAGACGACTTTCCAGAATCGGAAGGGCCTACAATAATATTCAATCCTGAAGAAAATGCAACAATTTTATCCGAGTGTGCCTGAAAATTGTGCAATTTTAATTTTTTAATATATTTTGCCATAAACAATGCCCAACATTACGAATTAAAATGCGGGCAAATTTTAATCTGCCCACATTTACGAGTAATCCTACTATCTTTCAACCCACGCCCCCGCATGGGGGCAACTAAACCTATAGAATAGATGTTTTAGAAATCAAAATTAATTTTGCCATCCGGACCTACGTCATTGCCATTACCGGCATCCATTGTATCCTTATTACCTACTGCCGGACGCTGTGGCACAACTGCCCCAGTATTGTTTATTTGCTGCTGTGGCGGTACCCCGGCTCCATAGCCTCCGAAAGTCTGCGCAACATTATTACCCGCCTGTGGTTGCTGCGGTTGCGGGGGGAATACCCCACCAAAGCCCGGATTACTATTTACAACAGGATTTCCACCAACATTACCGCCAACATTATTATTTGATTGCTGCGGAAATTGCGGCGCCGCTACAGATCTAAGAGGTGTAGCAGTATTGTTTACTGGCGCACCGCCTCCCGGATTACTCGGCGTATACCCAGTATTCGGATATTGTGGGTACCCATTTGCCTGCGCATGTTGCTGCATAGAAGGCATAGAAACGTTATTCGCCGGAGGTACTCCATACGAACCTCCGCCACCCCATGCCGCCTGATTATTTACTGGAGGAGCACCCGAAGGCATAGTTAAAATGCGTGCCTCCATCGGCTTTCCGTGATTAGGATTATTTTGATTAAACGGCCCCCATCGTTCCACATTGGAAATAGTATATTGCTGACCATTTTGCTGGTTGACTCGCGGTACCTGCTTAATTTTAATACGTAACACACGATTTAACAGCGCGTCCGTATTTAAACTCTCTCCCGGTTGCAATTCTATTTCAAAGGCTTCCCGCAACCACTGTCCTAATTTAGAAGTCGGGCTGGCCTTGAAACTAGTTACACAACTAGCAACCATACCTTGTAATTGCGGAAAATTAGAATCGCATACTTCGATTTTCCATATAAGTGTTTCACCAAATTTTGAAGTACCCATTGCAACACTTGTAATTCTAGCAGTGTACGCACCCTCTGGTATCGGATCCGAGGTAGATCCCTTGATTTGAAGTCCCATAAATTTACCTTTCTTTTTTATAATGTAATTATGTTAAAATTCTTCACGTTCAGTTGTTGTATGGCTGCCATAGCCGGTATTACAATCATTAAAGTTACGGTTTCCCCCAACTCGCTGTATTTCTCCAGTCTCTAACATTGTTTGAATTGCCGTCAATTGTCGAGAAATATTCTTATTCGTACTATCCAGCCCTTCGAAAACTTGCTTAACCATTTTCGTAAATGTTTTAGCTTTTGCCACCAAAATCTCAACATCTACTTTAATATTGAGTAATTCTCGCATAGCATTAGAAACCGCTGCTTCCCGCAGAGCTTGATTAACCTTAAGTTCACCCCAATCCTGATTTAGTAGCAATTCAGACCGCCGCGCTTCGCATACACGTTCTACAAAATTAAGAACAGCATTGGAATCTTCTTCATTTTTTAAGGCCAAATTCAAAATTATGCCAACTCGCGTTTTTTGCGCATCGACTTTTGCAATTTTTAAATTTAAATTTGTTAATCCTTTCGTGGACGGGTCTTCGTCCAGCGCCACCCCTACGGACGATAATTCAGTTAAATATTTATCGTAATCCAGTAATGTCAGGGCTGCAATACGGTTATCCACCAACGATTTTAATTCGTCATCGTTACTTTGTTCACCAACTATGCTATATCCCATATCCCGCCTATCATACATTAGAATCCATAACTTTGTTTTTTAATCAGTGTTGTTTTTAATTCCGGATATCGTTCCGCCAAAAGGCGTACATCTCGTTCATGCGATAGTACCGATATTTTAAACAATTCATCACAGATTTTATTCAATGTTGCCAGTCCTTCCGCAGTTGTCGGATCTATCTCAATAGTTAATTCTATTTGTATCGGAGAAAAGGTAAAAGAACTATAGCCTTCAGTACTTCCTATCGTAGCGCCGAATCCTTTAATAATTTTCACAACTGTGGAGGCCATAACATTAAAATTCTTTTACTTCACCGGTACTTTTATCAACGTCTACAGTGCCACCAGACAATTCTCCACTATCATCCGTATCGACAACAAATTCCCCACGTCCTTTTAAAAATTCATCAATAAGCACACCATATAAAGTCTCGCATAATTGTGGCTTACAAATTAACTCATCCGCCAAATTATTCAATCCTCTAACATGCAATACTGGAATTTTCTGACCCTCTTTAGAAGAAAAAACATCATAAAATTGCCCACTTTGTACAATGTACCGATACAGACGCCCATACTTAATGAGATCCGCAATATTATTAACACCTTTAAGGTAATTAATTGGCAACTCAGCTTCTACCTGCGGGGGACCGAGTTTATTCTTCTTATTTTTAATTGCAACCGTGTGACCTAGTACTGCTGTCCCGTTTTTCTCCTCAGAACCCGATTTCTTAGAAATACGGTATCGTTGACTGGCATAAAATTTTAACGCCTTACCGCCCGGAGTTGTTTCCGGATCTCCATACATAACGCCAATTTTTTCGCGAGTCTGGTTGATAAAAATAGCGCAAGTTTCCGACTGATTTAAAGCCGGAACAAGAACTTTTAAACCTCTACCCAAAATCCGGGATAGAACACCCATTGACTCTTTTGCAATACTTTCCTCAAATTCTTTTGAAGAAACTAGCCCAACAACGGAATCCACGATACTATACGCATAAATGTTACGATTACTTGCCTCAATAAGCAAGTCCAGTACACGTTCCGCTGTTACATCTGGACCGGCTTTAATTACCGTTAGCATATCCAGATCCAACCCTAAAGTTTGTAACCATTGTGGAGGCGTTGCCCCCTCCAAATCGATGTATAAACTGGGTTTATTATAGACTTTCTGCGCATACGCTGCAGCCACTAACGCCAATAAAGACTTACCGCTGCTCTCCGGACCGTAAATTTCCACGATACGACCCTTCGGTAAACCGCCAATACCTGACGCAATATCCAGCGACAAAATACCGGTAGAATAGTACGGTATGGGTTCGATTTTATTATAATTAGTAATCTCAACTTTAAAAGATTTTTGTAAATATTTCTCAAATTCATCTTTTTCATCTTTAGAATTCATACAGTCATATCTCCTATACTATTTTTATTTTACATACGTTGTTTTATCTAGTAGCCGGTATCTGCTGCCAGTAACAATAATCAGGTCGTAGGCGCCATCGTCCACTAGCTTATTAATAATTTTCTTGATACGGTCAATAGAAATTTGATATTTTTCAGACAACTCCTGAAAAGAGACACCGGTTGCAGCACTCATATCGTGTACGACATCGTCCTGCAGATTTCGTATAAATTTTCGTCTTTTCTTTCCGTCTTCAACAAGAACTTTATCAATATTCTCTATTGTAATTAAATTCTCCTCAATAGCTGTTTTACAAGGAATGCTAATCGTTTTTTGTTTATCTCGCGCAAGCGGAATCGGCGTCTGTTGCAACGCCGTTTCTGGCGTAGTTACCAATTGATAGTCTCTCGCAACATTGCAAGCAGTTCCCCAGGGCGTCCGCAAAACTACATGCGTTTTACATATTTCGCATACAGTAACACGATCGTACCCCCAAACTACACTCTCTCCAGTGCGAAGATTTACAGTAGTCCCCCCCGGCGTAATATATACGGCCCCGACCGTGGCGTTTTTTGCTAAAATAGACTCGAACACGTAAAAACCATTTCCTGTATTAACTATTTAGCGGTAGCAAAATACTTTTTATATAAATGCGTCAGCATCTGCCCGCCGATGGCCTGCGCGATTAACGCGGAGTCTCTAGATACTAACCCGCTCCGGCTATATTCTGTAATTTTATTATATACATTATACGCGTTTATCTCTGTTTCAAGGGGACCGTGCCCATATATAGGAGAGACACCAGAAAAAGCTCTAAATGTTTTACGATCTTTTTCGTATTTACTCCATTCTTGCAGGTCTTCCTTACGCGTACCAAAAATCGCGGTAGCTGCCGTTTCCCTATCAACAATTTTACCGCACAATTTTGTTAAATAAACAACAGATTCGCTATCCAGATTTAAATTAGGCAATTCCTCGAATACTTTCTGCATAGCGATGAAATTACTCTGCAGAGATACGATACCTTGCAAAAATCTGCCGCATTTATCTTCATACGAGTATTTACTGCTATAATTATAATTAACGCCACCCCATTCTTTTTCCGGCATAGTGGCGCCGTTGGTACAAGCCAGACGGAGTAAATATAAAGACGCATGGGTTTTGCAATCTTTAACTTCCGAATTACTTGCCGTCAACCCTACCGCTACAATATCATTTTTTACTGGTTCGATATTGGGAAATTTAGGAGATGTTCCAGAAATTACAATATTGCGGTAATTTACCGAAACTGTAACATTCTGCGCATCAAGTTCCTTAAATATATCATTCATACCCAGTAAAAAATCAATACTTTTAAAAGGTTCGTAGGTAGTAGGAACAAGTGCAGTAACTAACCCGGTTCCCGGACGCTGTACTATATCTACCGAGGCGCATAGTAACGGTATTAAACGCTTAAAATTGGTCTCCAATAGGTCTATAGGGATATTCCGTGCAAACGGATCGGGAATCCTAACTAATGCACATAAAGTTTTCAGTGCATGTTTAGTTACCCGATACGGAATACCCTTAATACGAATCTGCGCAATACTGTCGGTCGGATCAAAAGACAAATCCGTTGCCGGATTCTCAATAGTCGCGCGCTGTGTTAAATAGGGCTCCATATTATCAATAGCATTACTAACAGATGTAAAAACACTCTCTTTTTCATCACAAAATTGTAAGTCATTTAAAGTTGGCACATTTTCCTCCAATTGAAAATTTTACATGTAACACGTATATAATCGTATACCGTCGCAACTTGTAAAACGGTCATTATCTATTAAAATACTGTAATTTTTTTACTAGGCCACCGTAAAGAGTTTAAATATTTAACCATAACTTCCGCCGAAATATCCGAAGAACATTCCGTATATACAGTTTCTTCCGGCAACGCTATAATTTTGGCATCTTTTCGTACAAAAAAAGGACCATTATACCATACTTCTAAAGATGCCAGAAAAGGGCCTGGCTTTTCGGCAAATTTTAAGGCATCCTCCGCAGATTCTGCGGATATATTTTGCAAAAATACGGATTCCTGTCTATCCATATCTTTTGTAGTTTCCACATAAAAATATTTAATTGCAAAGGTTTTCAACATCGCTATTACGCAGCCTTTTTAGCAACTACACCATTTTTACACGAGTATTCTACTAAATCGCGCCAATTATCCCCGACTTTAATATCCGCTTCAAACGGAATATTGCAACCCTCGAATCCTCGCGTTAACTCGTGATACGCCATTCTGATTACTTCCTCTAATTGCTCTTCGCGACATTCCAGCACAATAGAATCGTGCACCGTTAATACAATGCTAGCATCCAAATTATTCTTTATAAGTTTTCGCGAAATCCTAATGATCCCTAGACCGGTAATATCCGCTGCCACTCCTTGAATAGGAGAATTAGTAGCCTGTCTCTCAGCCTCTGCGACATCTGAGTAATCATTGCTGTGTATTCCTGGCAACCGACGAATACGACCAAAATAATTAACTACATAACCGTACTGTTTCGCAAACTGCTTAGTATTCTCAAGCCACGCTGCTGCAACTGGATATTTAGCGAAAAAATAAGCAATTATTTTCTCCGCCTCCGCAATAGAAATACCAACCTGTTTTGCCACACTAGCGGCGCCGCGGCCATACATTAAACCGAATACAACGGACTTCGCCGCTGACCGCTGTTCAGTAGTTACTTGCTCTATGGGAATACCCAAGCAATCGGCGGCAGTTTTTCTGTGTATGTCTAAACCATTCTTAATATCCCGAATCATATCGGGATCTTGACTGTATAATGCCCACCCACGGAACTCCGCCTGAGCAAAGTCAAACTCAATTAACTTGTATCCTGGAGGAGCAATAAAAATCCCTTTAATATCACTCTTCTTTGACGGAATATTCTGTAAATTAGGATTATTTGAAGAAAGTCTGCCGGTTACAGTGCCGTGCGAATTAAAAGTAGTGTGCAACCGATTATTAGCATCGAGCATGTCTCGCATACCTATTAAATACGTATTATATAATTTAGACAATTTACTGTATTCCAGTAAACTATTAATTATCGTATGTTGATTAACAAAATAATTTAAAACTTCCTTATCAACCGCAGGATTAGACAATTCCGATTTTGTAAATTTAATTATTGGAAAATTTAACACATTATATAATAAAACCTGCTTATGCGCATTGGATTCTGGATTAAACTGTATTTTTTTCAAGACACTCGGCTTAGATAGCTGCGCGTCAATAAACTCAGATTTCGAGAATTTAGGCTTCTTTTTATAGTTATCATATTTTACAGACAGTTCTTGTTGCGCCCTAAAACGAAGATATCTCTCTAATTGTTTAATCTCTTCTCGCAAACGTAATTCTAGATATAGTTTTTCTAGCCTGATTTGGTATTCCCCAGCCAATTTTCCCATATATTCGCGGTCTATTAGGACTCCGCGGTATTCTACATCATTAAGAGCGGCTCTCTGTGGCATTATAATTTTATGAAATAGCCGAGATAAACTTTTATGCGCGTGCTCCCTGAACGGAGTTAGCTTACTCGCAGTTTCTTTTTGTAATAATCGTTCAAATAAATTTTTTAACCGCAGTGTAGCATCCACATCTGCGCCAGCGTATTTCCATAATAACTGCTCTGGAATCTCCACATAAGAAAAGGAAATCGGAGTATCCGCGTATTCTTTAAGTAGCGCAGTCTTTTGTAAGGGATCTATAATCACAGATTTTTTAATACAATCAATAGCTGCCCGGCGTTCTTTTTGTTTGTTAAGCATGTAGGAATCCTTAAATAATTCCAATTCGCGGTCATAAACTCCCATATCAGTGTATCTGGCAGCCATATCTTTTAGACCGTGCATACCGAGCGCATTTTCATCGAGCGCGTGATGCATTAGCATAGTATCATATGCATAATTATTAACGGAAATTCCCAAGTGTTTAAAAAATTTAATATCAAAGGCGCCGCCCTGGAAAATTTTAACCGACGGTCCCTCTAAAATTTCTTTTAATTTTTGTATAATATATTTATATTCATCATCCGTCCATATTTTACGATAGTGATATCCTACTAGTGGTATTACAACGGCAGTATATTCCTGCCAACTGAACGCTACGCACAAAATTTCTCCAGTTAAAAAATCAAAACTATCGGTCTCAATATCACAGCTAAACTCCGAAACTTCCGAAAGTCTCTTAAAGGCGTGCTCTACTAATGGCATGGTATCTGCTACCACATACTTAACAGATTTTTGCACATACACGCCCTCAGCCACATCTTTAATTAATTTAAAATGCCTAACAAGAGTGGCGAATCTTTCTAAACTTTGTGCACTTACCGGATTAATAGTGGGAACGATTTTACAAGAATATTCGGGGCAATCAATTACTACGCCTGAAACTTTTCCAATGCCCTTCTGTTTAAAGAAGTACGAAAGTACCGCTGAATCTAGTGGAACGATAACTTTGGGGCTGTGCTGCTGAAGTTCCTGTTTTAGAAATTCGCCGTGCGCGTCAACATCTTTCTTTAAAATTTTACCATTTGCGGGTTTTTCTTTAAGTAAGGATGTTACATAAACGTTTCCAGTCAAGATACCTACGGAAGAAAGCGCTTCACACAACTTTTGCCCAAATAGATTATTGTCCCCGTTACGAGGATATGCATCAATAATTACAATATCAGCCATACGCTACTGTACTAAAAACTGCGTTTATTATTTTTAAGTTTACGTGCGGCCCGCTCCACATCAGCCGGGCTACCTTCCGGAAGAACCGCATTTATCGACGCAATATCCGCCTGACGAACTTTTTCGACTTTACTGTCATTTGTAGGGAACCCTGGTACCGGATTACCAGTTTTATGATCAACAAAATTAAATCCCGTACCGCCTGTTATCATAGATTTAACTTTTGGCAACCCGCATTTCGGGCAGGCAGAAGTGTGGCTATCTAATTTCATTGATTGCAGATCTTCCCATACATGCGCGCATTCGGGGCATTTAAATTCATATATTGGCATCTTTACATATCCCTTACAAGCTATAATGTCTCAGGTTCGTGTATCTCTTCTATAGATATTCCCGTATAAAATTCTTCAGCAATCCGGGATAAACCACTTACAATTTGCGTAACGCGGCGCCAGGAGATATCGTCAATAATATCACTATCGATTACTCCTTTTCTTTTTGCAAATTCTACAAAGTCCGTATTCATCAACTCTACGCGATATCGCGCTTTTAACTTATATGGAATTAGAGATATTTCTAATTCAGGTAGCAATTCGTTTTCAAACCTATCTCGCAGTACTTGTGCTTGATATACCATGCGCTATCCTTTATGTTTATTTGTATATGTTTTACAATCCTTGATATACTCTAAATTTATATAGAATTATCGGGGTAATCTCCCACAACTTCAACCGGAAATCCTGTATCAAGATCTACCACAACCTCTCCAGAATCGGTAATTTCCCGCGGAGACTCCTCGGCTACCGCCTTAAACAAGGGTAAACCCAATTCTTTTGCGGAGATGCCCAAATATCCGTCAATATGCGCCTGCTCTGCAGTATTAATACGCGTGGCACTCGTTTCTTCAGATTTTATTTGGCGGTACACAGTACCATCCTTTCGCGCGGCATACGAACCCTCATCAATTTCTTTATATTGCGGAACAATGCGCCGTATAAGTTTTTCTATTGTAAATTTATACAGAATATTCACCACAAAGTCACTATAGCAGTGCGGACAGCAAAAAATTTTTCCGCCAATATTTATACCACGCGAAGCATCGGTAGATACTGATACACGATCAATAGTTACTGTATAATCGTCTGCCGTTTGCCCGCACTCAGGGCACGTTAAACTAATCCTAATTTCCATACTACAATCTCCTCTGTAAATTTTATAAAGTTATATTATCAATCTTATTTAAGTCGCCTAATTATACGCCCACGAGTCGTATCATAAACGGATACTTCAACTTCTACTTTATCGCCCCGTTCAATACAAATATTATTAATTTGTAATTTTCCAGCCGGGCGCGCGGAAACAGCAGTGCCATTACCCAAATCTACACGAAATAATGCATTACGCGATATTTCTACAACAGTTCCTGTTACAATTACCGATTCTTGTTTCGCCATTCATAATCCTTATTTATTATATGCTTCTGCGACTTCAATAACTAACCGCAATCTATCGCTGAATTTGTGATTCCGGTGCATTTCTTCCATAGCATTAAGACCCATTTGTTTACACTCTGTAGGATTTTTCAAATAATACCTAATTTTATCTATACAGTCATCCGGGGATTCGTAAATATCACAAATTTCCCCTATTTTAAAACTTTGCTCTATTCCATCCACATGATTGGTTAATAAAAATCCTCCGGCTCCCATAATTCTATAGTCTCTTGCACTCATAGACTGCGAAACAGTCGGCCAGCCAGAATTTCCAATATTTATAGTTGCCGCATTAACAAGTTTATTATGCTCAAAATTAAAAACATCACTAAATGCGCGATATGTAAAATCTGTTTGTAATCCAAGTTTATTATGTAAGGTCAGGCGTTCGGCGCCGTCATGCGCCTTACCTAAACTACCGGCAAAGGCAACATCGCACATATATTTGGCCTTATCTAACAATGTCAACTCATCCGGCTTCCTATGCATACTTGGATCTATTCCCTCCGGCAACCAGTAACAATTAGTAAATCCGCATCTGGCGTACTTATTCACATCACTTTTACCGATTGTAAAGAAAAAGTGTGCCGCGGCATATAAAGGTCCTGTATCCTGCAACCATACTGATATGTCGTTACGAACATCGTATGACCAAAAGGTGAGTAAAGATACTTTCGAAAGTTCTTTAACAATCCGATTATACGAATTAACTTTAGCCGTAAAAATTAAATCTGGTTTAAGTTCCCGCGCCATGCGCAAAAAAGTTTCAGGATTCTCTAAAAAACTGTCATGTATACCAACAATTTCGTGCCCTAACTCCTTAAAACCGTGCAGTATATAAATACCAGTTTGATTATCAGCCATCGGGTGGCCCATTAAAATTCGCATAATTATAATACTATCGACTCACCATCTACAGGTTTAAATACCGGGGATTTATCAGTAAAATACTCTCTAACACACCTCAAAAAATACACCCACTCCAGCCTTGTAAAGTATTTATCAACGAGTGTTTTACCAGGTAACCCCTCGTTATTTTTCTTAAGTGTTTCATCTAGTGCCCTTGAAACAGTTCCCGTGCTAGTTTTACGAACACCACAGTATACGCACGGGCAGGATACCGTATATCGCACCATATAGTCAGGAGTATGCATTCCGTTAGCATCACTATCATAACATAATTTTCTATCAAATTCCCCATCCGCATATAAATCATACCGATGATCCCCTAAAACGCACCGTAAAATACGCGGATTAACCTGTACAGAGTCTTTCATCATGAGACACCCACTCCACGCTCTCCTAATGCCTGTAAATATAAATCTGTAACTTTATCAATAGTATATTCACGTAAAACTAATTCCTGTCCCTGTCTCGCAATAGTATCCCGTTCCACATCGTGATCTAAATAATACCTAATTTTATCTCGTAATTCTTTATATGTATCATATGTTACTACGTGCGTTCCCGGAACAAATACCTCTTTTAAACCCTGCACATTTTGCATTAAAACGAAACATCTGGCACCCATTAATTTTAAAATTCTATCAGAAAATCCTAATTCAATATCCGCCAATAAATCATTTTTAAAACTTAACCCGATCTTCGCGTGTGCTACGATTGAACTTAATATTTTACCATAGGCGCATCCTAAATACCTGGCTTGAATGGACCGTTTATAAGGGTCCCACCCATTGCCAACAATATTTACTGCAAAATTATCTTCACCACCGAGACGCCGCAAATATTCTTGTCTAAGTAACGATTGTTTCGGATGCGGATCTCCTACAAATAACAAATCCAATGATTTATCCTTACAATATTCCGTAGCGCCGTCATAAACCACATCGTAGTACATAGGCATCCATACGACATCTTGACAATACGGTTTTAACATATTCAGCAAACCGCGCGATTTAACCATTGTAAGATGATATATGCCGCGTACATCCGCGTATAACGAATCCTCCGCAGGAGTATACTCATCATATGCCCAATGCACTAAATATGTAATTTCACTTAATTTTTTCAATACTTCTGAATTGTACCCACGTCCAATAGTCACTATACAAAAATCGGGAGCGAATACCTTTATTTTTGCGATTACTGCGTCTGTATTACACCTAAAATCACAAATTAATACGCTATGCCCCTTACGCTCGAAGGCTGCCATTAACCGCATGCCATCATGATAGAAACTTTCAGTACATCCCAGTATTGCAATTTTCATCGTCCAACCTACCTCGCGCATCCACAGTATACTATGGATATTGGGGGCACATTTACTGTGTGCCCCCTGTTTTCAGTACTACGCAATTTTAAATTTAAATATCAAAGATGGGCGTGTAATAGATAGGGTATAGTCCTCATACCCAACATACCCGATCTTTGCCTCCAAAGGATGCTCGTCCAGCAACAATACTGCATCAGTAAACACAGACATTACCCCAATTGTACGATCTTCCCCGTTCTCCGCTACACTTCTAATAACTCCATATACATCATAATTAGGAATCGCGGATGAAATCAACCAGGGATGATCTTGCGTAGTTTGCGCCCACAAACGCAATGCCGGTTTAAAAACTTCCATCGTATGCGCATTCATTAATAAGTACAATTTCAAATTAGATTTATACTTACTAAAGATATGCTCTGTATCGACCAATTTTTGAATATTTACTACAGTATATCCGGCATCCGCAATTGACTGCCTGTGCAAACAATAAATATTGCCAGATTGGGCACATGTATGCGATAATATTTTAACAAAATCGCAATCTTCCGCATACCGTAGCTGCTCCACCACCTTATCGCTAACCATCTCTTGTAACAGCGCATCTAGTATCTGATCAGATCTCTCTATAGAGACAGAAGTATCGCTCAGAACTCCCTGAATATCCCTTACACGATATCCTGCAGGGGCATACCGCTCATGCGGTATAGGCAAAATTACGGAAGGGTCATCCTTAACAACTACCACCTGCCCATTATATGAAATAGTTGTAGCAAAAGATTCCCCGCTCTCTATATCTATGGGTTCGCGATTAGGATAAACGCTCAGAAGCTGCCGCGACAACCCAGAATCCGCTAACCTGGACCTAATAGATACGGCCAATTGCTCACCGAGTGTCTGTCTACCGGATTCCGATTTGAGTAAATCTTTCAGAGACACGGCACTTGCGACTAAGGAATTGTTAACACTTTTGTTTTCTTGACTCATAAGAGTCCTCCTTTAAAATTAAGTAATTAAGTAAGATAACCGCAGACATATTAGTGAGGCGATTACCGTGTTAAAAGGATAATACTTTAATTTTTAAAATTACCTTTACTCGTTAAATAGCCCTATCGTAGGCGCGTATCCTGCTAAAATAATTTACTCAGTAAAAATACCTTTGGCAACTGAATCACTATTAATTAATACCATACCGATATTTTCATAACCCATAAATCCAATAACGGGTTTGTCAGGAACCGGATTGGGTATTACATCGGCGGCCATCCTAACTGGTATTACACCATTAAACCGCGGTTCCGACAATGCATATACCGTATTATCCGGAACAAGTCTGTGCGCAAAAATCTCCATACCGAAATCATTCGCCACATTTGTTGGCATAACTGCTACCCCATACCCGTCCTCGCACGCATGTTCCTTTTCTGACAACTTATCTATCTTCTCATATGTTTTAAAATTCATTAGAAACGCATAAGCCGGTAAGTCGCGATCTGTAACCTTTTGACACAACTCTAACAGAAAGTTTTTCGATATACCTCTATTAGACCTAACGAGTCTACTCGGATCTGCGATTTGAGACACGGATAAGATACCCTCAAGCAGCGCTAAAAAATTACTATCTTCTACCTTAGCGAGAGTTAGACCAATTTTTTCCTGCATGCGGTCGAGTACTTTAAACCGTTTCTGCCGTATGTCCACAATTCTAACAGAACTGGGCACTACAACATCAAAAATACATGGTTCAACATACTCTCCAGCAATTCTCGAAATAAAATCACCATTACTATCCGTAGCCGCGGCAGCCATAGAGTTGCCGTCTTTATCGTACCTGGCAATCTCGCCACATTTCAGAGTGTCTACTTCAAGAAATTTTCTAGCGATACCAATCTCGGCCAACTGTTTTTGCACGAGTATGCCCATTTGAGCACCTAACGCCTGCCTACCGGCTTCGGTAGCCAACATAGATGCTGTTTTCTTTTCAGTAAATTTGTTTAACACAAGTTGACTCACAGGAGTCCTCCTTTAAAATTAAGTAATTAGTGGTTTAGCAGCACTACTATTAATAACTGGGGTGCCGCCTTTTATGTAGGTGATTCAATAACAATCAAATTTACTTACTAATCATACTAAAAGCTTTAGACCAACCGTCTATAAATCCAGACATCGGGAATACCTCACGAACACGCTCTCTGCCCGCCTGCCCAATTTTATATGCCAATTCTTTATCTGCTAATAATTTTTTTATACCGTCTGCCAATTCTATCACGCTATTTGTTACGACTCCATGAACGCCATTAGTAAAAATAATACCGGGTTCATAATAGGCAGTAGTGACAACCGGAAGTCCGGTAGACATTGCCTCTAATAAAGACATCGGTATCGGAGATACCAACGATGGATTAAAATAAACACCGGCTTCTGTCAATTTCCCTAATAATGTTTCCCGATCTACCGATCCTTTAGCGTACTGACTACCGAGAGTCTCGTTGCCGAAACCGTAAATATGCACATTAGGGAATCTCCACGCAATATGACCCCATACGGATAGCCCGCAGCACCAATCCCGTGCCACCATTGCATTTACCGTAGTCATCACGATATCTGTAGATTTTTTAGGATCCCATTGCGGAAACGCCTCTACATCCA
>Ga0153915_10002687_pt1 | contig 16188 bp, 13 predicted proteins | sample Opewatmetagenome_2_FD_107003 | JGI IMG/M metagenome (GOLD analysis project Ga0153915, IMG submission 107003) | Freshwater wetland microbial communities from Ohio, USA - Open water 3 Core 3 Depth 3 metaG | ecosystem: Environmental > Aquatic > Freshwater > Wetlands | place: USA: Ohio, Lake Erie...
AATCTCGAGCACGGACCCCGTCTTGATCTTCTCCGTGTACTCGCGATACCGGCGATTCCAGGTCTGTTGATCGATCTCCACGCGCTTCTGTCGCAGGATCTTGTAGACCTTGTTCACCATGTCCTTGCCGATGATGCGCCGCAGTCCTACCGAGGCCACGTTTTCGGTCGGAATCATGATGGTCATCTCATTGTCGAGGATCCGAAGCATATAAAACGTCTTTTCGGTCCCCGAAATGTTTCTGACCTGGATACTCTGGATGACGCCAACCCCGTGAGCCGGGTAGACGACCTTCTCACCCACTTTGAACATCGTCCGGCCCTCCCTGGCTCCGAAAAACTGTGCCATTATCGCATCTTGCCCCTTCAGGGTCAAACCGCCCCGCACGGGGAGAACCGGCTTAACCCACTGAAATTCGATGACTTGTCGATCTTGCGGAGAGGGAGAGTCCCGCCCCACTGCGAGCTAACAGTAGCATGTTTCACCGTCCTTCGCATCCCACCAGTTCGTCTCACTCGACGAGCGGGCACGAGCGGATTGGTGCAGGGCTTGCGCGCACGGCGCTTGCGTGAGATTGCTTGCCGGTCGTTGGTTGAGCGGAGTAAGCCAGCAAGTTGGCTGGTTTCCGTATTCGGTGATGTCGGGGTGGCGTGGGGCCGGGGGAAGCATGCAGCGTTACATAACTTTCGTCGTCCGACACCGCCTCGCGGTGGTGCTCGCGATCGCTCTAGTTACAGTCGGTCTGGCCACTCAGATCCGTCACGTTCACCTGGAAATCCGCCGCCGCGCCGCGCTGCCGCAAGATCACCCCTACGTAAAGATCCAGAATCGCATCTCTGATCTGTTTGGCGGCGAGGCGATCGCCATCATCGGCGTGATCGCGAATCACGGCGACATTTTTACCCCGGCCATCCTCGCCAAGATCTATCGCATTACCAATAAACTGCGCGACACTACCGGCGTCATCGACAGCAGCTTGTTCAGCATTGCGGCACCGAACGTCAAAGCGGTGATCCCGGGGGCGGACGGCATGATGGACATCCACGCCCTGATGGACGGGCCACCACGAACGGCGGAAGAGATCGAGCGCCTGCGGGACATCATCCAGGAGGACAAGCTATTCCGCGGCAACCTCATCTCAAGCGATGGCACCGCCGCGGTCATCGTCGCCGAGTTCGACGACCGGGTGACCGATCCCGAGATCGCGCGGCGCATCGATGAGATCGTCGGACCCGAGCGTGACCAGAGCGTCACCATCGCCCTCGCCGGGGCGCCCGTCCTGCGGGCGGCGCTCGCCCGCTACACGGCGCTCATCGTCATCCTCTTCCCGCTCGCCGTGGTGGTGATCGGCCTCATCCATTACGAGGCCTTTCGCACGCTCCAGGCGATGTTTCTGCCGCTGGTCACCGCGCTCCTGAGCGTGGTGTGGGCGCTCGGCATCATGGGCTTGACCGGCCAGCCGATGGACACCTGGAGTGCCGTGACGCCGGTGGTGATCTTGGCCGTTGCGGCCGGCCACGCGGTGCAGATCCTCAAGCGCTACTACGAGGAGTATGCGATCGCGGGCGACAGCGAGCAGGCGGTCATCCGCTCCCTGACCGCGGTCGGGCCGGTGATGCTGACCGCCGGCATGATTGCTTCCGCCGGCTTCGCCTCGTTGATGACATTCGGGGTCACCAGCGTGCGCGTGTTCGGTCTTCTGCTCGCCTCGGGAATTTTGAGCGCGCTGGTGATCGAGATGACCTTCACTCCGGCGTGCCGCTGTCTCCTGCCTCCACCGCGGAGCCGCGAGACCCAGCGCGAGGGACAATCGAATTGGCTTGATCGCACCCTCGACCGGATGGCCAACCTGGTGGTGAGTCAACCCCGCGGCGTTTTGGCAACCGCCCTGGTGGTGGTTGCCATCTCCATCTTGGGGGCCACGAGCATGCGGGTCGACAACAGCTTCCGCTACTGGTTCGCACCATCGACGCAAGTCCGCAAGGATGACGCCCTGTTGAACGAGAAGCTCCCGGGTACGGCCTCGGTCCGCATCCTGGTGGAGGGGCGGGAGAAGAAGGCGATGGAGGAGCCCGCTGTGCTCAAGGCCATCGCCGACCTGGAGACGTTCATGGAGAACGATCCGCGCATCGGCGGCGTGACCTCGATCGCCGACCACGTCAAGCGCATGCACCAGGCCATGCACAACGGCGACCCAGCCTTCTACGCGATTCCGGACAACCAGCGGCTGATTGCGCAGTACTTGTTCCTGTACAGCATGGCGGCCGGCCCCGACGGGCTGAGCGCGTTCGTGGACGCCGACGATCAGCGCGCCGTCATCCACGGACTGAGCAAGACCGATACGGCGGCATTCTGCCGCAACTTGATCACCCGCCTGCAGAAGTACGCCAACGAGCGCTTCAAGGGGCTGGCGGTGAAGGTCGGCATCGCCGGTGGCACGATCGGGGTGCAGACGGCAATGAACGACATCGTGGTGCACGACAAGATCGTCAACATGATCCAAGTGAGCGCCATCATCTTCTTGCTCTCCGCCCTGGTGTTGCGCTCACTCGTCGGCGGCGTCTTCGTGCTGATGCCCCTGCTGATGGCGGTGGCCGTCAACCTCGGCGTAATGGGTTTCGGCCACATCTGGCTGGACATGACGACCGCGGCGATCACGGCCATGGGGGTCAGCATCGGCGCCGACTTCGCGATCTATTTGATCTTCCGGATTCGCGAGGAGTGGGCGACAGCAGACTCCGCGGCCGCCGCCATTCGCGCCAGTTTGCGCTCCTCCGGCAAGGCGATTTTCTTCGTCTCTTCCGCGGTCGCCCTCGGCTACATGGTGTTGCCGTTCTCCGGCTTCAGCATCTGGGTGCGCCTCGGCCTACTGACCGCGGTCATCATCTCGGTGAGCGCCCTGGCCACCCTGACCGTGATCCCGGCTCTGGCACTGTTGCTCGAGCCCAGGTTTCTCAGGAGCGCGCGCGAGGCGAAGTCGGACGATCGGCCTCCCGAGCGGGCGGTGGTTGCCTAGAGCGCCGGATTCGGTGCCAGAACCGCCCGGAGACGGGTCAGAACTCGACGACCGCGTCGGGAGCGTCGGTCAGGTGCACCGAGTCGACGAAGCGCACCAGACGGTCGCGCAGCGAAATCACCAGAGAGTGCGTGCGATTGCCATGGCCGAAGAAGCGTACGCCGCGCAGCAGGTTGCCGTCGGTGACGCCGCTGGCGGCGAAGATGATCTCCGGGCCGGGGGCGAGGTCGCGCTCGTCGTAAATGCGGTCGGGATCCTTGATCCCCATCGAGACCAGACGCTCCTCGAATTTCAAGCGTTCCTCGTCACCCGGCTTGGGCGGAACCAAGCGCCCCTCCATCCCGCCGTTGAGGCAGCGCAGCGCCGCCGCGGTCAGCACCCCTTCGGGCGCACCGCCGGTGCCCATCACCGCGTGGATGTTGGTGCCCCGCACCGCGGCGGAGATGCCGGCCGAAAGATCGCCGTCACCGATCAGCCGAATGCGGGCGCCGGCCTCACGAATGTCGGCGATCAGCTTCTCGTGCCGCGGCCGATCGAGCACGATGACGACCAGGTCGGACACCGAGCGCCGCAGGCGTGAGGCGATCACCCGCAGATTCTCCTTCACCGGCGCCTCGATGTGCACCGCGCCCTTGGCGGCCGGACCGACGATGATCTTCTCCATGTAGCAGTCGGGGGCCTTGAGCAAGCCGCCCTTGTTGGAGGCCGCGAGCACCGCGATCGCACCCGGAGCGCCCGTGGCGCACAGGTTGGTGCCCTCGAGCGGGTCGACCGCGATCGACACCTCGGGGTCGTCGTGACCTCCGTGGCCGACCTGCTCGCCGATGAACAGCATCGGCGCCTCGTCGCGCTCACCCTCGCCGATCACCACCTCGCCGCGCATCGGCAGCCTGTCCATGGCCTTGCGCATGGCCTCGACCGCGACCTGATCGGCATGATGCCGGTCACCCTGCCCCATGGTGCGAGCGGCGGCCACCGCGGCCTCCTCGGCCACCCGCAAAAACTCTCGCGACAACAACTGCTCGATCGGCATGACCGCTCCCCCTCTTTCTAGCCGTTTCAGCGGCGCGCCCGCGAGCTTACTGTCCCTTGCCCGCGTAGATGTCCATGACCGTGTGCAGAAACTTGATCGCCTCGTCCCGCGGACGCTGGAAGGAGTTGCGGCCGATGATCGATCCGAAGCCACCGCCGTCCCGGATGGCGCGCACCTCGTCCAGAATCGCGCCGGTCTCCTTGGCCTCACCGCCCGAGAAGATGACGATGCGCCGGCCGTTGAAGGCGCTCTGCACCACGTGACGAACGCGCTCCGCCAGCGTACCGATGGGAATGCGCTGCTTCTCATACACCTTCTTGGCCGCGGCCTGCTCGATGTGGGCGGTCGGCGGCTTCACCTTGATCAGGTGCGCGCCGAGCTGCGCCGCGATCTGGGCCGCATAGGCGACCACGTCGATTGCCGTCTCTCCCTCCTTCGACAAACTGGAACCGCGCGGGTACGACCACACCACCACCGCCAGCCCCTTGCGCTTGGCCTCCTCGGAGAGCGCGCGAATCTGGCCGTACATCTCGTTGCGTGCGGCCGAGCCGGGATAGATCGTGAAGCCGATGGCGACGCAGCCGAGGCGCAGCGCATCGTCCACGCTCCCGGTGATCGCCGGACAGGGATCACCGCCTCCCGAGAGCGAGTCCGAGTTGTTGAGCTTCAGGATCAGCGGAATCTCGCCGGCGTACTCGGCGGCTCCGGCCTCCAGGAAACCCAGCGGCGCCGCGTAGGCATTGCACCCCGCCGCCAGGGCCAGATCGAAGTGATAGCGCGGATCGTAGCCGGCCGAATTGGGCGCGAAACTGCGCGCCGGCCCGTGCTCGAAGCCCTGATCGACTGGCAAGATGACCAGACGACCGGTGCCGGCCAATCGGCCGTGGTTGAGCAGACGAGCAATGTTGGTGCGGGTCCCGGGAGTGTCGCTGCTGTACCAGCTGAGGATCTCACGCGTGCGGTCCGTCATCGGATCTTCTCCTTCGGTGCTTCCCCCGTAAACCTACAACCGCCCCCCCTAGGCCGTCAACGCCACCCTGGCCGCTTCGAGCGAGGCGCAGTCGCTCACGTTGTAACGTTTGAGGCTGCGGTCGATGCGGCGCGCCAGACCGGTCAGAACCGTTCCGGGTCCGACCTCGACCACGGTGTGGATTCCGGCTTCGGCAACCATCCGCGTCATCAACTCGTGCCACCGCACGCGGCGGCTGACCTGCCGAGCGAGCCCGTCGCGTGCCTCGTCGGCGCCGCGAATCGGCCTGGCGTCGACGTTGTTGTAGAGCGGCAGCCGGAGATCACGGAACGTCACCGCGGCGAGATCGCCACGCAGGCGCTCCTCGGCCGGCTGCATCAGACGGCAATGAAAAGGGGCACTCACCGGCAGCTCGATCGCCTGCTTGGCGCCGCACGCGGCCGCCGCGGCGCGGGCCGCCTCACGCTCGCCCGCAATCACGACCTGTCCCGGCCCGTTGAGGTTGGCGATGTCGACCACCCCGGAGCTCACTGCGGCGACCGCCTTCTCGACCGCCTCCACCTCGGCGCCCAGCAGCGCGTACATCGCCCCCTGCCCTTCCGGCACCGCCTCCTGCATGTAACCGCCCCGTTTGTGCACCAGAGCCACCGCATCGCGGAACTCGAGCGCGCCCGCCGCGACCAGCGCCGAGTATTCTCCCAAGCTATGTCCGGCCACCACCGCCGGCTCGAGGCCGAGCATCCGATAGATCGCCACGCTAACCAGAACGATGGCCGGTTGTGTGTTGGCGGTGCGCTTGAGCTCCTCCTCCGGGCCGTCCAAGACGATGCGCGACAAGCCGAAGCCGAGGGCGTCATCGGCCTCGGCGAACAGATGCCGCACCTCGGCAAAGCGGTCGTACAAATCCCGCCCCATTCCGACGGCCTGCGATCCCTGCCCCGGGAAGAGGAACGCCACACCGGCCAAGCTCATTCTGCCCCTCCTTCTGCAGCGACATCGCCGCCGGCGGATATTGGCGCGCTCGCAAAGCGGGAGCAAGCCGCTCGGGCCAACATCGGCGAGCGGCGAAGCTGTCAGCGAGGCGGCGACTGGACCTCCCCGGCTCGAGGCATCGGTCGGCGTCACGGTGAAATAGAAGGGCCGCCCTGCAGCCGACGCCGGACTTGCAGCCGTCCACCGATCGTGATTGTAAGGGCCGGTCAACTGCTTTGGAGACGGAGTCCGTATGGGGAAAAACGTTGCAACGAAGAAACCGAAGGCGAAGAAGGCTGGCGCGGCCAAGCCGAGCAAGCCCGTCAGTCGGTCGGCAAAGAAAAGCACTGGCGCCTCGAAGTACGATCAGCCCGGCGCCCCCTGGTGGAAGAAGCTGATCTGAGGTTGTCAGACCCTGAGCGCAGGGAGATGCCACCAGGCACTCCCTACGCCTTCTTCTTCAGATGCTCCCGATTGGCCTCGATGAACTTTCGCAGGTCGTCGGCCGCCGCCAACAGCTTGTCCCACTGCTCCTGATACAGCGTCACCGGGAAGCGCCCGAGTCCGTAGACGGAGACCGCCCCCTTCTCGGAGACGCGGAAGGAAATCGATCCCGGTCTGCCGCTGGCCTTGAGCGCTTGGTTCTCGGCGCGCAACCGCTCGAGCTCCTCTTGCACGTCTTCGTCCGCCAAGACATCCTCCATCAGGCTTGCAGCGCCGAGCGGTCGTAGTAGAAGCGCTCGCGCACGATCTTGCCGTTGGCGACCTCGTGAATCGCGATCTCGTTCAGGTCGGCGACCTTGCCCGTCGCGGCGAAGGTCACGCGACCGGTCCACTCGATGATGATCGCGTTGCCATCGACCCAGACGTTGCGCGCCTGCCAAGAGGAGTCGCTCGCCATGCTGCGCCACATGGCGAACTTCTGCCTGATGGCATCGATACCGACCCCGGCCGGCATGCCCGGCTCGACCGACTCGACGTTGTCCGCATAGAGCGCGAACGACTCGTCGTCGTTTTGGTTCACGGTCAGCTCGACAATCCGCCTGGCGAGCTCGCGGACCGGGTCGCCGGCGGCAGGCGGGCGGCGCGTCGCCGGCTTTCGCCGAGCGGGCCGGGCGGCTTTCGCCCGAGTGCTGCGCTTCGCTGCCGGCTTGGGCTTGCGAGCGGATGAGGCGCGCTTCTTCTTTCCCGGAACCTTCTTGGCCATACACCCTCCTTTGGTTGGCTCCGCCTTATATCACCACCAACGGCCACCGGTCACCTGAGGGTCTCGAACCGTCCTCGGAGCTGGTCAGAAACGGGCGCCTATCGTATGAGAACGGTATGAGAACGGCATGACCCGGCAACAGGGCGGAGGGGGTGAGCATGGCGCGCAAGCTCGCGATCTCGTTTGATTGGCAAGGCGGTCTCGATCGAGAGCGGGCGTTCGAGCGCGTCAGGATCGCCGAACGGGTCGGCGTCGACTCGGTCTGGATCCCGGAGGCCTGGGGCCGCGACTGCTTCACCTTGCTGACCCAGATCGCCGAGCGCACCCAGCGCGTGCGGTTGGGCACCGGCATCGTCAACATCTACTCGCGCACCCCGGCGGCGCTGGCGCAGCACTTCGCTACGCTCGACGAGCTTTCCGGCGGCCGCATGATTGCCGGTTTCGGGACCAGCGGCATCAACGTGATCGAGCACTTTCACGGCGTGAAGTTTGAGCCCTCCCTGACGCGTCTGAAAGAGGTGATCGAGATCTTCCAGATCCTCATCCGGCACGAGCCGCTGAAGTACGCGGGGAAACTGTTCCAGCTCGAACGCGGCTTTACGTTGCGCTTCACGCCGCCGCGGCCGGTCATTCCGATCCACCTGGCGACGCTCAACCCCAGGGCGCTGGCGCTCACCGCCCGGCTGGCCGACGGCTGGATGCCGGTGATGATCCCCATCGACAAGCTGGCGGACGAGGTGGCGGCCATGCGCAGGCTCATCCTCGAGGCCGGGCGCGATCCTGGTTCTTTCGAGATTCACGCGCCCGGCGGCGTCACCGTCGCCAGCGGCGAGGCGCGCGCGCGCGCCGAGATGGCCCGGGCCGGCACCGCGGCCTTCTACATCGGGCGCATGGGGGTGTACTACGCGCGCCAACTCGAACGCTTCGGCTTCGCCGACGAGGTCGCGCAAGTGAAGGAGGCATGGAAGCACGGCTCCGCGGCAGCGGCGGCCGCCGTGCCCGAGGGGATGCGCCGCCGTCTGGGGACCGTCGGGGACGTCGGCGAGTGCCACGAGCGGCTGTCGGCCGAGGACGAAGCCGGGGTCGACATTCACCGGATCCACGTCGCCACCGACGACCTGCGCGATTACGGCAAGACGCTCGAGCAACTGCTGATCTGAGGGAACGAAACATGCGTCTCGGTATCGACCTCGGCGGCACCAAGATCGAAGGAGCCGTCCTCGACGCCGGCAACCACACCGTGGTCCGCACCCGCGTCGCAACCGAGCCCGCGGGCGGTTACGACCACATTCTGGATCGTGTCGCCGAGCTGGTGAACCGTTTGCGCGAGCAGGTTTCCGGCTGCACCGCCGTCGGCATCGGAACCCCCGGCGCGATCTCGAGCGTCGACGGCACGATGAAGAACAGCAACACCACCTGTCTCAACGGCCGCGACCTGCGCCGCGACCTGGAGCGGCGGCTGGATCTGCCGGTGGTGATGGAGAACGACGCCAACTGCTTCGCCCTGGCCGAGGCGGTGGCGGGTGCGGCCAAAGGCGCGCCTCTCGTTTTCGGTGTCATCCTGGGAACGGGCGTCGGCGGCGGCCTGGTGATCCACGGCAGCGTGCGCCGCGGCTTGCAGAACATAGCCGGCGAGTGGGGCCATCATTGCCTCGACCCGGCTGGCCCGCCTTGCTACTGCGGGCAGAACGGGTGCGTCGAAGCGCACCTCTCCGGCCCGGCGGTCTCGCGACAGTACGCCGCCGTCACCGGCGAGGGGTTGCCGATGGAGGCCATCGTCGCCCATGCCCGTGCCGGGCACCCGCACGCCGGCGAGGTATTCGAGCGCTTTCTCGATCGCTTCGGACGGGCGCTGGCCAACGTGATCGACATTCTCGACCCGGACGTCGTCGTGCTCGGCGGCGGGCTTTCGAACATCGACGAGCTGTACACCCGCGGGCGCGCGGCGGTCGAGGCCTACGTGTTCAACGACGAGCTGCGCACCCCGATCGTGCGGCACGCGCTCGGCGACTCCGCCGGGGTAATCGGGGCCGCCCTGCTGCTGCCGTAGCGTCCCCGATCGCAGCGCCGGCTGTGCCGGCCGTTCTGTTCCGCAATCGAGCTACCGATCGCACTGCGGCGTTTCGCGACACTCCTCTGGGAGGGGACTGTCGATTTTCTCGAGCGTCGGGGTCCCCCCCTTTGAAAAAGGGGGGCCAGGGGAGATTTTGAGATGGAATCATTCAGACAAATCCCCCTCGATCCCCCTTTTTCAAAGGGGGAACTCCGAGTCGATCCCTCCTGATCGAGAAAATCGACAGTCTCGGAGGAGAGGGAGCACTGCCAGACAGAAGAGTCTTGGCTCACTCTTCGCCGCGCGGCGGCTCGCCCGCGTAGCGCGCGCGCGGGCGGATCAGTCGCCCCTCTTGATACTGTTCCAGGCCGTGGGCGATCCATCCCACCACGCGCCCGACCCCGAGCAAAGCCAGAGCAGCGCCCGGCGGTAGCCCGAGCGCTCGGCACAGAGTGACCACACCGAAGTCGACGGTGGGATGCTCGTTCATCAGCTCACGCACCGCCTCGGCCAGGGCGAGGGAAAGAGCCACGTCACGCGACTTCGGCCGATGCTCGGCAACCAGCTTGAGCAACACCGCGCCGCGGGGGTCACCTTCCGGATAGAGGGGATGGCCGAATCCCGGCATGGGCTCGCCGCGCCGCAGCCGGGCCAGGACGACGCGCTGCGCTCCGCGCGGCTCGCGCACTTCGTCCAGCAGTCCCTGGGCGCGCTCGCAGGCGCCGCCGTGCTTGGCGCCGCGCAGCGCGGCCAGGCCGGCGGCCACCAGCGCATACGGGGTGGAGCCGGCCGAGGCAACGCAGCGCGCGGTAAAGCTCGACGGGTTCAGGCCGTTGTCGGCGTAGAGCACCAGGGCCGCCTGCAGCAGCGCCGCGACCTCCGGGACGCGCGGGGCCCAGCGGCGCTGCAACACCAGCGCCACCGGCTCGCGCGTCGGTCGCGCTCCGACGGCGGCCGCCGCCAGCAACCGCAGAATCCTCGCCCCGCAGCGCTGCACCGCCGCCGCCCGCAGGTCGAAGGCGGCGGGATCGCGCGCCTCGGCCACCGGCAGAAAAAGCTGCAACGCCTCCAGCGGCGGCAGGCGCGCCGCCACGCGCGACACGGTCGCCCACTCCGGCGGCACCAGCAACTCGTCGGGGAACGGCGCCTGGAGATCGCCGCTCCACAGCAGCGACGCCACCTGCTCGATCGCGCAGCTCGTCGCCAACGTCACCACGTCGCGGCCGGCGTAGTAGAGCCGCCCGTCGTGAATCACCGACAGGCGCGACTCCAGCACCGGCAAGCCCCAGTGCAGCGCTTCCTCCGCCGCCTTGGCCGGGTCGCGCCGGTGCTGCTTTCGCTGCCGGAGCAGCCAGATATCCTCGGCCAGGTAGCGCCGCCGGCGCGCCTTGCCCTCGGCTTCGGAACGGATCAGACCGCGGCTCACGTAAGCGTACAGCGTCGCCACGTTGATCCCGAGTTCCGCCGCGGCCTCCGCCGCCGACAAATAGGCCGACATCGTTCCTGTCTGTATCCCACATTGATTCCTGGATCAATATATGTATTTCATGATCAATATTGACAATGAGTGGGAAGCCATCCAGGATCGGCGCACAAGACCGAGACGAGGAGGTTTCGCCATGACGGGCATACCGGAGGGAAGTCGCGAGGCGGGCGCGGGACGCACAGCCGCGGCAGCGGCGTTGGCGCGCGGGCTGGAAGGGGTCGTGGTGGCGCAGACGCGCCTCAGCAAGGTCGACGGCGAGCGCGGCGAGCTGATCATCGGCGGATTTCCGGTCGAGCGGCTGGCGCCGCAGGCGAGCTTCGAGGAGGTGCTGTACCTGCTGTGGCACGACCGCCTGCCGACGCGAGCGGAGCTCGATGCTCTCCGGCGTCGGCTTGCCGCCGAGCGCACCCTGCCGGCGGCGACGGTCGCGCTGCTGCGAACCGCAGCGGCGCGGCGCGCTCCAGCGATGGACGCGCTGCGGATGGCGGTGGCAACGCTCAGCCTGAGCGACGATCACCCCGAGGACGGCTCGCGCGCCGCCAACCTCCGGCGCGCGAGCGCGCTGGTGGGCCGCTTCCCCACCATCGTCGCCGCCTACTGGCGGCTGCTCCACGGCCGGGATCCGATCGATCCCCACCCACGGCTCGGCCACGCCGCCAACTTCCTCCACATGATCAGCGGAGAGGAGCCGCCGCCCGAGGTCGCCCGCGCCCTGGAGACCTATCTGAACACGGTCGTCGACCACGGCCTCAACGCTTCCACCTTCACCGCGCGCGTGATCGTCAGCACCCGCTCCGACATGTGCTCGGCCTTGGTGGGCGCCATCGGCGCGCTCAAGGGGCCGCTGCACGGCGGCGCGCCGGGGCCGGCTCTCGACATGGTGTTCGAGATCCAGGCGCGCGCCGCCAGCAGCGGCCGCGCGCTCGGGGAGGAGGCCGCCGCCTACACGCGCGACGTGCTCGCCGCCGGCGGGCGGCTGATGGGATTCGGGCACCGCGTCTACAAGGTGCGCGATCCGCGCGCCGAGGTTCTGGGCGCCGCCGCCGTTCGCCTGTTTCAACGCGCCGGCGACATGCGCCTGTACGACGAGGTGCGTACCGTCGAAGAAGCCGTGCTCGGCGTTCTGCACGAGCACAAGCCCGGCCGGCGACTGGAAACCAACGTCGAATTCTACACCGCCCTGCTGTTGCACGGTGTCGGCCTCGACAGCTTGCTCTTCTCTCCCACCTTCGCCGTGGCGCGAGCGGGCGGCTGGACGGCGCACGTGCTCGAGCAGATCGGCGAGGATCACCTGATCCGGCCGAGCTCCGTCTACGTCGGGCCACGCGCCCGGTCGTGGGTGCCGGTGGAGCGAAGGTCGAGCACGGCTCCAGCACCCGTCCCCCTGGAAGCGTCCACGCAGATGAGCGCCGGATAGGGGGCGAGCCGACAGGACATCGACCGCACCCTCATGCAAACGGTGGAGATCGCCGCGCGTCCGCGCTCAGCCCGGGATCACCCCGCTGGCGCGCAGCACAGCGAGGCGCTGCTGCGAGTAGCCGAGAAGAGTGCGTAGAATCTCTTCGCCGTGCTCGCCTCGTTGCGGCGCCGCCCGCGCGATCCGGACCGGTGTGCGATCGTACTTCACCAGCGTCCCCGTCTGGCGAAACTCTCCCCAGGACGGGGCGGTGGCGTCGTAGAGAAGATCGTTGCCGGCGATGTGGGCATCCTGGAAGAGCTCGGGGATGCCCAAGATCGGCGCCGCGGGGATACCGGCCGCCGCGAGGCGCCCGAGCACTTCGGCGCGGGTGCGGCCTCCCAGGTTCCGCGCCAGCCATTGGCCGGCGGGACCATCGGCCGATTCGTCGGGACTCAAGGACGGCGGCGTCTCCGCCTCACCGCCGAACATTTTGCTGACCTCACACCAACGCTCGACTCCCGCCGATACGAAGATCCAGCCGTCATGACAGGCATACCCGCGCTGCAACGGATGGCGTCCGAGCAGGTCCGGCCCGCCGTTCTCCATGTCGGGCCGGCCGTCGTAGAAGATGAACTCGCCCGACTGCACCGCCATGGCCGCTTGCGCCAGCGAGGTCTCGACGTGCTGGCCGCGCCCTGTGCGCTCGCGCGCGAACAGCGCCGCCTCGATCCCGAAGGCACACAGCAGGCCCGCCGCATAGTCGCACACGCCGCAGGTGAGGTAGACGGGGTCGTGGCCGTGGCCCCCCTGCGCCCGCATCAAGCCCGAGCGCGACTGCAGCAGCGGATCGAATCCCGCCTCGTTGCCACGCGGCCCGCTCGAGCCGAAGGCGGTGATGCTGCCGTAGACCAGCCGGGGATTGAGATTGGCCAACCTCTCGTAGTCAATCCCCAGACGCCGCGTTGCACCCGGGCGCAGGTTCTCCACCAGTACGTCGGCCTTGCGGGTGAGATCGTCGACGACCTCGCGCGCCCCCGGCTTGGAGAAATCGAGCGCGAGCCCGCGCTTGCCTTGGTTCCAACCGTAGAACCCGAAGGCGAACGCGCGGAAAGGATCGCCGCTCGGGCTCTCGACCTTGATGACGTCAGCGCCCGCCAGCGCCAGCGCCGTCGCCGCCGCTGGCCCGGCGATGTAGCTGGTGAAATCGAGCACGACCGTTCCAGCCAGCGGGCCACCGCTCGTTCGATGAGCGCCGACACTCTCTCGACGAGGCGTGATCTCCCACGGCTCCACCTCTCCCCCGTCGCCGAGCTTTGGCGCCGGGCACTGAATCGCACCCGGCGTCGCGCGTAGATCGACCGGGACACCCATCTGAATCGTGCGCCCGAGCTCGGGATCATCGATCTCTTGCCGCATGCCGAGATGATGGATCTGGGGATCTCGCAGAAACTCGGCACGGCTCAGCACCGGTGCGCAGGGGATGTCGGCCTCGGCCAGCCGGCGCAGCCACTCCTCTTGTGGGTGCGTCGCGACGATGCCCTGGATCACCGACTTGAGCTCGTCCCAGTGAGCGGGCGCAATCGCCCACGGGGCGCCGTCGAAGCGCTCGTCGGAGACCAGCTCGGGCCGCTCGAGGAGCAGACAGAGCTTGTTCCAGAAGGTCGGGTTGCCGCAGGCGATGAAGAGCCAATCGTCGCTCGCCTTGAACAGCCGATACACCGGAATGGGGCCGAGCGGGTCACGCTGCATCGTCATCACCCGCTGGATTACAGGATGATCGACGACGCTGCCGGTCTGCATGGCAAACGCGCCGGCGAGCCACGACACGACGAGCCGTTGGCCGCGGCCGCTGCGCCGGCGCTCGACCAGCGCCGCGCACACCGCGCCGGCCGCGAGCATCGCCGCGCCGTAGCTGGCGATCGGGATCACCAGAAACGTCGGCCCTTCGCGGTACGCCCACTGACTGGCGAGCAGACCGCTGCGAGCAGCCACCAGATCGTCGACGGGCGGTTGGTCGGCCGCGTCCCCGCAGGCGCCGTAGGGCGGCATCCAGCAATGAATCAGGTCCGGGTTGGCCTCCGCCAGCTCCGCCTCGGTCAGCGCTGGCTGCCCGGGTACCCAGTCGGTGACGAGAACATCCGCAGCGCGGCAGAGACTCCGCAACTTCTCGCGTCCCGCCTCGGTCGCGAGATCGGCCCGCGCGCTGCGCTTGCTGCGGTTCCAGACGTGGAAACCGGGCAGCGCTCGCGCCCGATCTCCCCCGGGAGGCTCGACCTTGATCACCTCGGCGCCCTGCTCCGCCAGCAGCATCGCGGCGTAGGGCGCGGCAATGTCCTGCGCGCACTCGACGATGCGGATGCCGGCCAGGGCACGCTTCGGCTCATTCATGGTCGCGATGTCCGCCCTTCAGCCCGAGCGAGCGGCGGGTGCGCGCGCCTCACCGCCTAGGACTGCCAGCTCGTCTCCACGTCCCCCTTGCGCAGGCGACCGGCGATGACGATCTGCTGCACCTCGCTGGAGCCGTCGTAGACACGAACGACGCGGGCGTCGCGGAAGATGCGTTCGATCATGTACTCGGCGCGGACGTAGCCGTTGCCGCCGTGGATCTGCACCGCATCGTCGACCGTCTGCCAGAGGTTCTCCGCCGCCACCAGCTTGGCCGTCGACGACTCGCGAATCGCGGGCTGGCCGCGATCGAGCAGCCAGGCGCTGCGGTACACCAGCAGGCGCGACGCCTCGGTCCGCGCGCTCATCTGCGCCAGGCGAAACGCGATCGTTTGATGCTCCGCCAGCGGCTTTCCAAAGGTCTTGCGCTGCTCGGCATACTCGAGCGCCAACTCCATCGCCTTCTGGCCGGCGCCGACGCAACGGCCGGCGAGCGTCGTCCGCCCCTCGGAGAGGCACCGCTTGGCGTACTCGAAGCCCTCGCCTTCCTTGCCCACGAGCGCCTCGGCCGGGATGCGCGCCTCGTCGAAGACGATCTCCGAGATGCGCGAGCCCTGGTGGCCGAGAGTGTCGAATACCTGGCCGATTTGCACCCCCGGGCTGTCGGCGTCGACGATGAACGCGGTGATCCCCTTTTCGGTACGCGCGAAGACGAAGAAGTGATGCGCGTGCGGCGCGTTGGTGATGAAGGTCTTGTGGCCGTTGAGGATCCAGCTATCCCCCTTGCGCTCGGCGCGCGTCTGCAGGGCGCCAGCATCGGAGCCGGCGTTGGGCTCGGTGAGAGCGAACGACCCCAGCCACTCGCCCGCCGCCATCTTGGGCAGGTAACGCTTCTTCTGCTCCTCGTTGGCGAAGCGAATGATGCCGACGCAGCCGATGCCGGTGTGCACCGAGATGTAGCTGGCCAGCCCCCACGGCCCGCGCCCGAGCATCTCGTGGACCAGCGTCTTCTGCACGACGTTCAGGCCGAGGCCGCCGAACTCCTGCGGAATGCTGAGACCGAACAGCCCGAGCCTGCCCGCGCCTTGGAGGAGAGCCGGAGGCAGCTCGTCGGTCTTGTCGATCTCCTTCCAGCAGGTGTTCGCCTGTTCCTCGACGAAGTCGCGCACCGACTGCTGCAGGGCCAGGTCGTCCTCCGACAGGGAAAAATCCATCGCCTCGTCTCCTTCCTCGAACTCAGAGCTGTACACAAATCCCGCGGCGGCGCCAACCGGCTGGCGGAATTGACGATCGGGTCACTGGGTCATTGACGACTGGCGACTCATTCGACGGGCCGGATGGGCCAACCGTTGTGACCTGGAGGGCACTGCTCCGTCAGTGCCGGGGTGGTGGCGGGCGGGTCGACCTCGTCACGGGCGCGCGCCCGGTCACCTTTCCCGGGCGCGATCCATCTGACCACCGTCGGCGATCGCGGCGCGTCCTGGGGCTCCCGCGCTGGCTCAGAGCGGCGCGCAGAACTCTTGCGCCGGCCCGGGGATCGGAGCGGTGAAGCCCGCCTTGCGCGGGGTCCCCGTTAGATCGACTCGGCCGGTCGCAACGGGCATCCCTTCGAAGCTGGCGTTCAGATCGCCGCTGACGTCTTGCCCGTCGATGGTGATCGTGACGGT
>Ga0153915_10002688_pt1 | contig 16185 bp, 16 predicted proteins | sample Opewatmetagenome_2_FD_107003 | JGI IMG/M metagenome (GOLD analysis project Ga0153915, IMG submission 107003) | Freshwater wetland microbial communities from Ohio, USA - Open water 3 Core 3 Depth 3 metaG | ecosystem: Environmental > Aquatic > Freshwater > Wetlands | place: USA: Ohio, Lake Erie...
ACCGCAATGCTGAGCTGGCGCCGGATCTCGATGTCCCGGTGGTGACACGACCATTGGGTGGCGGCGCGGTGTGGGTTGACGAATCGCAGTATTGCTTTGTGCTGATTGCGCCCCTCGATCACGCGCCGGCGCGGCCGGCGGAATGGTTCGAGTGGGGCCTCGCGCCGGCGATTGCAACCTACCGGCGTTTTGGACTGGCGGTCGAGCGGCGCAGCCAGGATCTGTGGCTGCACGGGCGCAAGATCGCCGGCAGCGGCGCAGCGACGATCGGGCGCTGCGCTATTGTGGCCAGTAGCTTTCTGCTGCGCTTTCCCGCGGAGCGTTTTGCACGCTGCATCGCGAGCCCGGCGGGCGCGGACTCGGGAGCCATGTCGCACGCGTTTCGCGAGTGGCTGGTTGCCGGTCTCAGACAGGCGATGACGGACTGGGAAGAGCATACCAGGCCGCCTCGCGCGGATGAGCTGGAGCGCATCTTCCGCGAAGCGGTCGAGAGCACGTTGCGCTGGGGGCTGGTGGAGTCGGTCTTGAGTGATGCAGAAATGATCGCGCGCGATGAGGCGCTGACAGAGCTTGCCGAGCTTGCGCAGCCGGGCGGACGGCGCGCGGTGCCGCATGGCATCCGGCTCAATGCGGCGACGTGTCTGACCGAGAGGCGGGAAGGGGAGCGCATCATGCGCGAAATCACGGTTGATGGCGCCGTTGTTAAACGCGCGGTGATAGCGGCCTAGCCATGGCCACGCCGAGCATCGAGTCGCGTCTCAAGCGGCGCTTCATTGTGATGAGCGGCGACCGGGGTATCGTCGCTGAGCTACGCGATGCGATGCCCGCGGGCTGGGAAATGACCGAGGCGCTCGGCCTCGATGCCGTCGGCGGGTTCCAGGATGTCTTGCAGCACCGTTTCATCCTGCTCGACCTCGACGAGCGCGAAGCGTTCGACCCGGTCGAAGTCATTCGCCAGGTTCGGACGGAACACATGCTCAACGTGGCGATTTTCTGTTTCGCGGGTGCCCCCGATGTGCGCGACGAGGCCCGGCTTGCGCGTGCCGATCGGTTTTTCGAGCGGGAAGAAATCGCCGCGAAACTGCCGCTGTTCTGTGAGCAGTTCGGCTGGGGCGGCAAATAGACAGGATTTACAGGACTCGACAAGATTTACAGGAAAAATCACTCAAGTCCCAAACCCATGTTCTTGGGATTTTGAATCCTGTGAATCCCGTCCGTTAAGCCTTTAGCTGGGCGGACCGGGCAGGTGCCGGAGCGTCGAAAACACGCGCTTCGCGCCGCGCCAGAGCGTGGGCAGCAGCCACAGGACGAACACGATGAACAGGACGGCGTAAAGCGGCACGCTGCTTGCCCAACCGAGGCCGGTGATCAGTACAACGGTTGAGGGCGCATCCATTGGCATATTTTCGATCAGCCGCGTCCGCTTATCCTACTCATTGATGATGCCGAGCTTCACATAAAGCGGTCGGATGTGCTCGCGCACCAGCGGTAGCTTGCGCCACAGCACGTAGGCGCCGATCACCGCGCACAGCCCGCCGATGGCAAGCGTGTGCGGAGCACCGATCCAGGACGCCAGCGCGCCGGCGGCAAGACCAGCCAGCTCATGGCGACCTGCTGGATCCAGTTGCCGATGATCGACAGCGACTGGCCGTAGAAAAACAACCGGTAATTGCGGTAACGAAAGGCGCGCAGCGCGTGCTTCATGCCGCGCTGCCTAAAGGCGGGGAATGGACAGGATTAACAAGATTTTTCGGAATTCACAGGACAATAAATGAAATCAAAACGCCCGCTTGCTTTCAATCCTGTTGATCGTGCTGAATCCCGTCAATCCCGTCTATTCGAGGTTAAGCGTCGTTGAGCTTGCCGAGCTGCTCCCGGATCTGTTGCAGCGTCGAAGTGAAATTGGCGAGCCGCTGTTTTTCCTGCGCTACGACCCGCGGCGGCGCGCGCTCGACGAAGCTCGGGTTGGCGAGCTTGGCCTGCGCCTTGCCGAGTTCTCCTTCAAGCCGCGCCGCTTCCTTGTTGAGGCGCTCGCGCTCGGCGGCGACGTCGATCTCGATGCGGAGCATGAGCTTGAAGTCACCGACGAGGGATACCGGCGCATCGGCCACCGGCAGTTCCGTCTCGATCACCACGTCCGAGAGCCGTGCCAGCGCCGAAAGGTAGGGCGCAAACGCCGCGAGCTGCGCGCGGTCGCCCTGTGCGAGCAGCGGCACTTTCTGCGACGGCGCGACATTCATCTCGGCGCGCAGCGTGCGGCAGGCCATCACGATTTGCTTGAGTGTGCCGACTTCGCGTTCCGCCGCCTCGTCGATCATTTCCGGCTGCGGCTCGGGGTACGGCTGCAGCATGATCGAAAAATCCCCCCGCGTTGCCCCTTTTCCCGGGGGGGGGATGGGGGGGATTCTGCCCGCGAGCGGCGCAACCCGCTGCCACAGTTCCTCGGTGATGAACGGGATTACCGGGTGGGCAAGGCGCAGGATCGCCTCCAGCACCCGCGTGAGCGTGCGGCGCGTGGCGCGCTGCCGCGCCTCGTCGCCGTTCGCCATCTGCACCTTGGCAAGCTCGACGTACCAGTCGCAGTATTCGTCCCAGACGAGCTCGTAGATGGTGCGGGCGAGGTTGTCGAAGCGATATTCGCGCAGCGCCTGACGGGCGTCGCTTTCAGCCCGCTGCAGACGGCTCACCATCCACTTGTCGACGGCCGAGGGCGCGAGAGGCAGCGTTTCGTCCAGCCCGGTATCCCTGCCTTCGCAGTTCATAAGCACGAAGCGCGTGGCGTTCCACAGCTTGTTGCAGAAGTTGCGATAACCATCGCAGCGGCTCAGATCAAACTTGATGTCGCGGCCCGGCGAGGCGAGGCCGGCGAAGGTGAATCTGAGCGCGTCGGTGCCGAAGGCCGGAATGCCGTTGGGGAACTCTCCGCGCGTGCGTTTCTCGATCGCTTCGGCTTGCTGTGGATTCATGAGCCCGGTGGTGCGTTTCCTGACGAGGTCCTCGACGCCCACGCCGTCGATGAGGTCGAGCGGATCGAGCACGTTGCCCTTCGATTTGGACATCTTCTGGCCTTCGGCATCGCGGATGAGCCCGTGCACGTAGACTTCCCGAAAAGGCGCCTTGCCGGTGAAGTGCAGTGTCATCATCACCATGCGCGCGACCCAGAAGAAAATGATGTCGAACCCGGTGACCAGCACCGAGGAAGGCAGGTAGAGATCCAGCGCCGGATTCGACTTGCCCGGGTATTCCGGCGTCCAGTCCAGCGTCGAGAACGGCCACAGTGCGGAGGAAAACCAGGTGTCGAGCACGTCTTCGTCCCGCTTCAGCTCGGAGGCCGTGACGTTTTCGCCGGCCTGGATGCGCTCCGCCAGCGCTTGGTCGTATCTCGCCTGCGCTTCGGCTTGGGTGCGGCCGACGTAAGCGTTGCCTTCGGCGTCGTACCAGGCGGGAATGCGGTGCCCCCACCACAGCTGCCGCGAGATGCACCAGTCCTGGATGTTGGTGAGCCACTGGTTATAGGTATTGGTCCAGTTTGCGGGGACGAACCTGACTTCGCCGCGCGCCACCGCGTCCAGTCCCGCGCGGGCCAGATCGTCCATCTTCACGAACCACTGGTCGGTCAGCATCGGCTCGACCACCGCGTCGGTGCGGCCGCAGCGCGGCACCATCAGCTTGTGTGGTTTCGTATCAGCGAGCAGCCCATGCTCCTTTAGATCGGCGAGGATTTTCCCGCGCGCTTCGAAGCGGTCAAGGCCGCGGTAGGCGGCGGGAATCAGCTCGTAGGCAGCCTTGCCGAGAAGTCCTCCCGTATCGTTGGCGTGCACCGCTCCGGATGGAACGGGCGCGCGGTGGCCGACAGCAAAATCGTCAAACACGCTGTCCTTAAGTGCGCCATTTTTCTTGAGAATGCTTGGCGGGTGAGGCTGCTTGTATCCGGAATCTTCGAGTGCCTTCGTGATCGTTTGCTTGTGCCGCAGCCATATCTGATAGTCGTTGAAATCGTGCGCCGGCGTGATCTTGACGCACCCCGTTCCAAACTCCGGATCCACGTAGGCATCGGCGATCACTGGAATGGTGCGGCCGGTGAGCGGCAGCACGACGCGGGCGCCGACGATGTCCTTGTAATCGGGATCCTCGGGATTGACCGCAACCGCGACGTCGCCGAGCATGGTTTCGGGCCGCGTGGTGGCGACGATGACATGCCCCTCGCCGGATTCCAGCGGGTAGCGGATGTACCACAGATGACTGTCTTCTTCCCGCGCGTCGACTTCAAGATCGGATACCGCGGTCTGCAGCACCGGATCCCAGTTGACGAGCCGTTTGCCGCGGTAGATGAGGCCTTCTTCATGGAGCCGCACGAACACCTCTGTCACGGTGCGCGAAAGTCCCTCGTCCATGGTGAAACGTTCGCGCGCCCAGTCGCAGGAGGCGCCCAGCCGCCGCATCTGGCGCGTGATGATCGAGCCCGATTCCTCCTTCCACTGCCAAACGCGTTTCTCGAAAGCTTCGCGCCCGATGTCGCGGCGCAATGCGCCCTCGGCCTCGATCTGGCGCTCGACCACGATCTGCGTCGCGATGCCGGCATGGTCGGTGCCGGGTTGCCACAGCGTGTTGAAGCCGCGCATGCGGTGATAGCGGATGAGCGCGTCCATCAGCGTGTGCTGGAACGCATGGCCCATGTGCAGTGTGCCGGTAACGTTGGGCGGCGGCAGGAGTATGCAGTAGCTGTTCGGATTGAGAGCGTTGAGCCCGGCCCGGAAACAGCCGTTCTGCTCCCAGATCGGATACCAGTGCGCCTCGATTTCAGCCGGCTCAAAACTCTTGGCGAGCTCCATGTGCGCTGCGGGAGGAGATGATTCGGAAAAAGCCGGCATTATACCCGACGGAGGAGACGGCTCATTCCCTCGGGCGGCCTTCTCTTCCAACGCGAGCCCCAGCTGCTTGAACTGCAGGTGCAGCGTTTCCTCGATCGAGGCGCGCACCATGCCGTTGATGTTGACCCGCAAGTCCTGCATGATCTTCTGCAGCGCCTGATCAAGCACGGCGCCGATTTCCGGCATGAAGCGTGCCCGCACCACGCCGGCGATCTGCTCGTCGAGATCCTGTTTGAGTTTCTGGTACACGCCGTGTTCGAGGTTCTGCACCTGCACGCGTGAAATTACCTCGACCGGCGCTGTCGGCGGCTCAGGCCCGCGCTCAAGCGCGTGGAGAATCGGGTGCTCCGCGCCGGACGCAACGGCGGCTTCGATGGGCGGCGGCCCAGATTCGCCGGCAACGGCCGTCGGCGTCGCGGGTTCGAAGACGATGTCGGTCAGAGTGGGAATGTCGGCCGCGTTCGCGACGACGGCTTCGGTCAACCGCGGGGCGCCGTCCGCGGCAGTCCGCACGGGCGTGCTGTGGTGGCGCGCGAGGAAGGCGTCGGCGCGCGCCAAGATGTCGTCGCTGTCGTCGTCTCGGATAGGTTGTTCAGACATTCGAAAACGGTAAGCGGTAAGCGGTAAACGGTAAGCAGTAAGCGGTAAGCAGTAAGCAGTAAGCGGCGAAGGTCTGCTGGCAAGCGCTCTAGTCTTGTCTGCTCACCGCTCACCGTTCACTGCTCACCGCGTTTGCTCAGGTCATGCGTGCGGATTTCGTAGCCGCGGTCGCGGTAAAACTTGAAGCGCTCACGGGCGAGGCGGCGGTCTTCGTCATCGCGACTGACGATCTCGATCAAACGTTGGAAGCGGCTGAAAAATGGCGGCCATTCCGGTCGGAGGTTGAGCAGCATCTGGTCGTGCAAAGGCTCGGCGCCATCGTGGTCGACAACAATCGGCGTGACCGCCGCCAGAGCGTCGCCTGCAAAGCAGTGCGGGATAAAGCTGGTGGCGGGCGTGGTCCACAGCAGGCGGTCGACGCGTCCCGCGGTGTCCGCATCGGGGCAGAACACCATCACGCGTAGTTCGCGGCTGAACGCCTTGGCCGCGAGCCGGCACGCCGTGCGCACCTTGTCGTCGACGTGGGTGTAGAAATCAATCTGCGTCATGTTATTGATGAGGCGTAAGGGGTGAGGAGTGAGGCGCGATTTATCGCGTTGGTGTTCGCCTCCGCCTCACGCCTAACGCCTCACGCATTCATTTCCGACCCGCGCGGTTGAGCAGGAACTGCGTCAAGAGCGGCACCGGCCGGCCGGTCGCACCCTTGTCCTTGCCGCTTTTCCAGGCGGTGCCCGCGATATCGAGATGCGCCCACTTGAATTTCTTTGTGAAGCGCGCCAGGAAACACGCCGCCGTGACGCTGCCGGCGGGACGCCCGCCGATGTTGGCGAAATCGGCGAAGTTGCTCTTGAGCTGCTCCTGATAGTCGTCCCACAGCGGCATGCGCCAGGCGCGATCATGGGCCGTATCGCCAGCGGCGAGCAGTTCTCTGCCCAAGGCGTCGTCGTTGGCGAAGAGCCCTGAAGCGACATGGCCGAGCGCGATAACGCACGCGCCGGTGAGCGTGGCGATGTCGACCACCGCCGCCGGTTCAAAGCGCTCGGCATAGGTGAGCGCATCGCACAGAATCAGGCGGCCCTCGGCGTCGGTGTTGAGAATCTCCACCGTCTGCCCGGACAGGCTGGTGACGATGTCGCCGGGCTTGGTCGCTCTACCCCCGGGCATGTTCTCGGTGGTGGGGATGATGCCGACCACGTTCATCGCGAGCCGCATCTCGCCCGCGGCCTTGAGGGTGCCGAGCACGCTGGCCGCTCCGCACATGTCGAACTTCATTTCATCCATTTCCGGCGCCGGCTTGAGCGAAATACCGCCGGTGTCGAACGTGATGCCTTTGCCGACCAGTGCCACCGGCTTTTGCGATTTCGCGCCGCCACGGTGTTCGAGCACGATCAGTTTGGGGGGCTGCGCGCTGCCGTGCGCGACCGACAGCAGCGCTCCCATGCCGAGCTTCTCCATGTCCTCCCGCTCCAGCACCGTCACCTTCATCCGGTAGCGGCGGGCGAGTTCGCGCGCCTGCTCCGCGAGATAGGTGGGCGTGCAGACGTTGGGGGGAAGATTGCCCAAGTCCTTCGCCAGGCTTACGCCGTGCGCGACCGCCAGGCCCTGTTCCAGCCCCGCGGTCGCGCGCCGCAGCGCGTTCTTGTCGCCGACGCCGAGCGTGAGCCGGCGCAGCGCCGGTTGCGCGCCCTCGGGCTTGCTTTTCATGTTATCGAAGCGGTAAGCAACTTCCCGCGCGACGGCCACCGCGTGCGCAATCCGCCATTTGATATCGCGTTTGACTGCGGCGAGCTCCGTCAGGTGCAACGAGGCTTCCGCCGTCCCGGTTGCATTGAGCGTCTTGATCGCCGCGGCAATCGCTTCGCGGTAACGTTTTTCGCCAAACTCGGCTTCGCTCCCAAGCCCGACCAGCAGCACGCGCTCGCAGGCTGCGTGCGGCACGTTGTGCAACAGCAGCGTCGTGCCAGGCTTGCCGTCCATGTCGCCACGCTCAACGATGGTGCTGAGGTATCCCTTCGCCAGTCGGTCGAGCGCAGCGGCGGCCGCGGAGAGCTTGCGCGATTCGAATACGCCGACCACCGCGCACCCGCTTTTCATCTGTCCCGGCGATGTGCTTTTTATGCTAAATTCCACGCTGCAACTCCTGTGCGGATGATAGGCAAAACATTGCCGATTATCTGCGTATTCTTCGCTGGATGTAAAGCCTCTCGATGATCTTCCGTAAAGCCCTGTTGCGCGAATTCACGGTCGCCGCAGCAGGCACTTTTTTCGTGCTGCTCGGCATCACCATCACCACCCAGCTCGTGCGTCTGCTGGGGCAGGCCGCGAGCGGCGCGATCACGTCGACCGGCGTGGTGGCGTTGCTCGGCTTTTCGCTGGTGGGTTATCTGCCGGTGCTGCTGTCGCTGACGCTTTTCATCGCCGTGCTGATGACGCTCACGCGCAGCTACAGCGACTCCGAGATGGTGGTGTGGTTTTCGTGCGGCGTAAGTCTCACCCAGTGGGTTCGGCCGGTGCTGATCTTCGCCGCGCCGCTGGTGTTCACGATCGCGCTGCTTTCGCTCGTGCTGTCACCGTGGGCGGTGAGCATGGCCGAGGAGTTCCGGCGTCTGATGGAAAGTCGAGACGACGTATCGGCGGTCTCGCCCGGCGTGTTCCGCGAGTCGCGCCAGGGCGACCGCGTCTATTTCGTCGAAGAGGTGTCGGGGAAGGCAAACCTGGTCGCCAACGTGTTCGTGAGCTCGACCCAGCACCAGCGGATGGGCGTCATGGTTGCGAACCGCGGGTTCCAGGAAACGATGCCGAACGGCGATCGCTTCCTGGTCCTGCTCAAAGGACGGCGCTACGAGGGCGAACCCGGCACAGCCGAATACAGGATTTTCGAGTTCGAGCGCTATGCGATGCGCATCGAGACTTCCGAAGCGGCGGAGCGGGCGCCGACCGCCAAGACGACGCCCACGCTCGAGTTGCTGCGCAACCGCACGCCGCCCAATCTGGGGGAGCTCTCCTGGCGCATCGGATTGCCGCTTTCCGCGCTGATTCTTTCGCTGCTCGCGATCCCGCTCGCCTTCGTCAACCCGCGCGCCGGGCGTCCTATGAACCTGGTGCTGGCGCTGCTCGTTTACATGATCTACAGCAATCTGTTGTCCATCGTGCAGGCCTCGATCGCGCAGTCGCGGCTGGATCTGGTTAGCGGGCTGTGGGGCGTGCATGCGCTGATGTTCGCACTGCTGCTCGTCCTGTTCTACCGGCGGCTCATGGTGTGGTCGCTGTTCCGGTTCGTCGAATGAGAACGCTGCGCCGTTATCTCACGAGTGAAATCATCGCCGCCACCGCGCTGGTGTTCGCGGCGCTGCTCATGCTGTTTGCGTTCTTCGATCTGGTCGAGCAGATCAAGGACCTCGGCCGCGGCAATTATCGCCTCCGGCATATCGTGATCCATGTGCTGCTGTCCGTGCCGAATCACGTTTACGAGCTGTTTCCGATCGCAGCCCTGATCGGCACGCTGTTTGCGCTGGCACAACTGGTCGCGAGCTCGGAGTACACGGTCATACGGACCTCGGGCGTGTCACTGACGCGCATGACGGCGATGCTCGGGACGGTCGGCATCGTGTTCGCGCTGCTCACCTTCGCGTTCGGGGAATTTATCGGGCCGCCCGCCGAGCAGCTCGCGCAGCGGCTGCGCTCGCAGGCGATCACCGGGCTTGTGGCGCAGGAATTCCGTTCCGGGCTGTGGATCAAGGACGGCAAGAATTTCATCAATGTGCCGGAGGTGCTGCCGGACTCGACCCTGAAAGGGGTGAAGGTTTACGAGTTCGACGCGGATTACCGGCTGCGCTCGATCAGCTTTGCCAAGCGCGGCGATTATCAGAGCGACCGGCGCTGGCTGCTCAAGGAGGTGGTGCAGACCACTTTCGATGGCATGAAAGTCGGTGTCAAGAAAATAGACCAGGCGAGCTGGCAGTCGGTGCTCGACCCGGCGTTGCTCAGCGTGTTGCTGGTCAAGCCCGAGCAGATGTCGGCCTGGAGCCTGTATTCCTACGCGCAGCACCTGAAGGAAAACCGCCAGAAGGCGCTGCGCTACGAAATCGCGCTGTGGGCAAAGATCATGTACCCGCTCGCGGTGCTGGTGATGATGGTGCTGGCGCTGCCGTTTGCGTATTTCCAGCGCCGGCAGGGCGGCGTCGGCGCGAAGATTTTTGCCGGCATCATGCTCGGCCTTGCGTTCCACTTTCTGAATCGGCTGTTCGCTCACCTCGGACTGCTCAACGAGTGGCCGCCGCTCGTGAGCGCCACCGCCCCGACGCTGATATTCCTCAGCATCGCGGTGGCGATGATGTGGTGGCAGGAAAGACGGTGATGGGTGATGAGTAACGGGTAATGCGCCGCGAGCGCGTCGTGTGCCTCTGACCTTCTGCATCTATCCCATCACCCATTACCCATCACTCATTACGATCCTGGTGCCGGCAAGCCGGTCGTGCAGAAACTGGCGGTCGTGGTCGACGAGTGCCCACGCGAAGCCTATGCCGACCAGCGCCAGACCCGCCAGGGCGAACAGGAAGCGGGAGACGCTGTGGCGCAGCGTGAGCGACGCGCCGTCGCGCGTGACGAGCTTCAAGTGCCAGGTTTTCATCGGCAGCGTCTGGCCGCCATGCATCCATTGCCAGATGAAATAGACACCGCATAACAACAGCAGATAAAGCTGAAACACCGGCCGCGTAATGGCAGGTGCGAGCGGGTGCGTGAGTACCACGAATGGCGGCGCGCCGGCGAGCAGCACGGCGGCGAGCAACAAGGTTTCATAGACGAGGCTGAGCAGACGTCGCGGCAAAACCGCGACCGGCGCCCGGGCGGGCGGCGCCGCGGTCACTGACTGGCCGGCGCGGCGGAATCCTGCGCCGGCGCCGCCGATTCGGGCGGCGAGGGATCCAGCGGTTTTTCCGCCGGCGGCGCGACCGATTGCTGGTACTGCTGCCACTGTTGTTTGACTTCCTGGTGTTTGTCCGGCGGCAGTTTCTTCAGCTTCTGATATTTTTCCCGTGCCGCCTTGCGCTGCTCGGGCGTGAGCTTGACCCACTCCTGCATGCGCTTTTGCAGGTTCTGCTGCTCCCGCGGCTTCATCTTGGGATAGCGGTCGGCGATCGCCGTCCACTTCTTGCGCCGGATGGTGTCCAACTGATTCCACTCTGCCGCCAGCGGCGCTAGAACCTGCTGTTGCGCCGGTGTCAGCTCCGACCAGGCGGGCTTGGCGGGCTTTTTGGTATCGGTTTTACTCTGAATCTGCGCAGCGGCGGCGGGTAAGGCAAGACATAGCGAAACGATCAGCGCAACGAACGTTTTAGCCATGAATCGAAACCTTTGTCGAGGTAGGCGTTGATCGGCAGATCGTCGGTGAGCAATCCGGCATCGATGTCGGCGATGTCACTGCCATTGCCCGTGTTCATCGTTTGCCAGACAATCGCGCCGGCAAAGGTGGCGAGCAGCGCTGCAACGAGGACGAGAGAACGCGCGTTGAGCAGATGATGCTCGGTAAAGCGCGCCGCCGCATCACCGGCCCACGCCCGAGCCCATACTGGCACAGGCTGCTCCTTATACTGCGACAAGGCGGTCTTGCGCACGGTGAGCAACCGCTCACGCGTTGCTTGGTCGAGGTGGTCGGCGCCGTAATCGAGGTGCTGGACGATCTTCCTCGCCAGTTCGTGGTCTGGTTGATTCATAATTTGATCCCCTGTTTCTTCAGCATCACGGCAAGCGCATGAGTTGCCCGGGAGCAGTGCGTTTTTACACTCCCCTCCGAGCAACCCATGACCTGCGCCGCTTCCGCGACGTCCATTTCCTCCCAATAACGCAGCAGGAAGGCCTGACGTTGACGGGCCGGCAGCCTTTCCAGTGCTTTTTCAATCAAAGCAAGAACTTGCGAGCGTTCAAGCTGTTCTGCGGGCGTCTCAAAAAATTTGGAGTCGTTTTCGACCTCAAAAGTTTCCAACGGGTCGTGTTCGTCGGTGTCGTCGCCGCCGAACAGCGTGGATATCGGCGTGGTCCACAGCGAACGCACCTTCTGGCGGCGGTAGAAGTCGCGGATCGTGTTCTGCAGGATACGCTGGAACAGCAGCGGCAATTCCGAGCTGGGGCGCGCCGAGTATTTCTCGCTGAGTTTCAACATCGCATCCTGCACGATATCCAGCGCCTGGTGATCGTCGCGAACCGCAAACAATGCCTGCTTGTAAGCGCGCCGTTCTACTTCAGCGAGAAAATCCGCGAGTTCTTTGTAAGTAGCCAGTGGTGTTGCCTTTATGAATTATGCGGACCGGCCCCGCGCGCCGCGGCGCAGGATGCCTTCCCCCTCTCCTCCCCGAAGCCCGTGAGGGCGATCATCGGGGTCGATCGCATCTTAACAAAACGTTCATGCGGCGCAAGCAAGCCTCGACGCCCCCCGTCTTATGCGTCTATCATGCTGTTTACAGGGAATTTTTGCTTGACCAAAGCACGGCCAACCGGTAATGTTTCACGTTTCTGGATTTTGAGCGAATGATGCCATGCAATTGACCGGCGCCGAGATCGTGATCCGGTGCCTGCAGGACGAGGGGGTCGAGTACGTGTTCGGCTACCCCGGCGGCGCGGTGCTGTTCATCTACGACGAGTTGTTCAAGCAGAACAAGGTGAAGCACATTCTCGTGCGCCACGAGCAGGGCGCGGTGCATGCCGCGGACGGCTATTCGCGCTCGACCGAAAAGGTGGGGGTTGCCCTGGTGACTTCGGGGCCGGGCGTGACCAACGCCGTCACCGGCATCGCCACCGCCTACATGGATTCGATCCCGCTGGTGATCATCACCGGCCAGGTGCCCACCCACGCGATCGGCCAGGACGCGTTCCAGGAGTGCGACACGGTGGGCATCACGCGCCCCTGCGTCAAGCACAATTTCCTGGTGAAAGACGTGAAGGACATCGCGCTCACCATCAAGAAGGCGTTTTACATTGCCGCGACGGGACGCCCGGGGCCGGTGGTGGTCGATATCCCAAAGGACATTACCAGCCAGAAGGCCGAGTTCCTTTACCCCGATAAAGTCGCGATGCGCTCGTACAATCCGGTCACCAAGGGACATGCCGGACAGATCAAGAAGGCGATCCAGCTTCTGATGGAAGCCAAGCGACCGATGATCTACAGCGGCGGCGGAGTGATCCTCGGCGGCGCCGCGCAGGAACTGGCGCAGCTCGTGCGCCTGCTCGGCTTTCCCTGCACCAACACGCTGATGGGGCTGGGCGGGTATCCGGCGAGCGATCCGCAGTTCGTCGGCATGCTCGGCATGCACGGCACCTACGAGGCCAACATGGCGATGCAGCACTGCGACGTGCTGCTCGCGATCGGCGCGCGCTTCGACGACCGCGTGATCGGCAATCCCAGGCATTTCTTCGAAGAGCCGCGCGCGATCATCCATATCGACATCGACCCGTCATCGATCTCCAAGCGCGTCAAGGTCGACATCCCCATCGTCGGCAACGTGCGCGAGGTATTGCAGGATCTGATCAAGCAGCTGCAGGCGGGCAAGGGAAAACCGGACCAGGAGGCGCTGAAGACGTGGTGGACGCAGATCGAGCTGTGGCGCGGTCGCGATTGCCTCAAGTACGACCGCGCGAGCCCGATGGTCAAGCCGCAGTTCGTGATCGAGAAGCTCTACGAGATCACCAAAGGCGACGCTTTCATCACCTCCGACGTCGGCCAGCATCAGATGTGGGCCGCGCAGTTCTACAAGTTCAACAAGCCGCGGCGCTGGATCAACTCGGGCGGGCTGGGCACCATGGGCTTCGGGCTCCCGGCGGCGATGGGCGTGCAACTCGCGCATCCCAAGGCGACGGTGGCGTGCGTGACCGGCGAGGCCAGCATCCAGATGTGCATCCAGGAACTCTCCACCTGCAAGCAGTACCGGCTGCCGATCAAGATCGTCAACCTCAACAACAAGTACATGGGCATGGTGCGCCAGTGGCAGGAGTTCTTCCACGGCAACCGCTACGCCGAGTCGTACATGGATGCGCTGCCGGACTTCGTGAAGCTGGCCGAATCGTACGGCCATGTCGGCATGCGCATCGAGAAGCCCGAGGACGTGGCGCCGGCGCTGAAAGAAGCGTTCGCGCGCAAGAAGGAACTGGTGTTCATGGATTTCATCACCGACCAGACCGAGAACGTGTTTCCGATGATACCCGGCGGCAAGGGTCTCTCGGAGATGATCCTCGTATAACGACAAGCATGAGACACATCGTTTCCGTTTTGCTGGAAAATGAAGCGGGCGCGCTGTCGCGCGTGTCGGGATTGTTTTCGGCGCGCGGCTACAACATCGAGTCGCTGACGGTGGCCCCGACCGAGGACGCGACCCTGTCACGCATGACGATCGTGACCAGCGGCTCTGATGAAGTGATCGAACAGATCACCAAGCAGCTCAACAAGCTCATTGACGTCGTGAAGGTAATTGATCTCTCGGATGGCGATCACATCGAGCGGGAGCTCATGCTGGTCAAGGTGCGCGCGGTCGGCAAGGATCGCGAGGAAATGAAGCGCATGGCGGACATCTTCCGCGGCCGCATCATCGACGTTACCGACAAGGATTACACGATCGAACTCACCGGCGCCGGTTCCAAGCTCGACGCCTTCCTGAAGGCGATCGACGCAACCGCGATCCTGGAGACCGTTCGTACCGGCGCCTCCGGCATTGGCCGCGGCGACCGGGTGCTTAGAGTCTAGTGAGGCGTGAGGGGTGAGTGTGAGGGGTAACCCCATCGCAGGCTTTGCGCTTCACGCCGAACGCCTTACGCCGCACGCTCTTAACCAGAGGGAAAACCATGAAGATCTATTACGATAAAGACGCCGACCTGTCGCTCATCAAGCGCAAGCACGTGGCGATCATCGGCTACGGCTCGCAGGGCCATGCCCACGCCAACAACCTCAAGGATTCGGGGGTGAACGTGACCGTCGGCTTGAGAAAAGGCGGCGCCTCATGGACCAAGGCGAAGCGCGCCGGTCTCGCAGTGAAGGAAGTCGGCGCCGCGGTGAAGAGCGCTGATCTGGTGATGATCCTGTTACCGGACGAGCATCATGCTGATGTCTACCGCAATGACATAGAACCCAACATCAAGAACGGCGCAACGCTCGCGTTTGCGCACGGCTTCAATATCCATTTCATGCAGATCGAGCCCCGAGCCGACCTCGATGTCATCATGATCGCGCCCAAGGGGCCGGGCCACCTGGTGCGCTCGACCTACGTCCAGGGCGGCGGCGTGCCGTCGCTGATCGCCGTATTTCAGGACCCGTCCAAGAAGGCTCGCGATGTCGCGCTCTCCTACGCCGCCGCAATCGGCGCCGCCCGCGCGGGCGTCATCGAGACCACTTTCCGCGAGGAATGCGAGACCGATTTGTTTGGCGAACAGGTCGTGCTGTGCGGAGGCTTGACCGCGCTCATCCAGGCCGGTTTCGAAACGCTGGTGGGCGCTGGCTATGCGCCCGAGATGGCTTACTTCGAGTGCGTGCATGAGGTCAAGCTCATCGTCGACCTCATTTACGAGGGCGGTATCGCCAACATGCGCTATTCGGTCTCCAACACCGCCGAGTACGGCGACTTCACCCGTGGCCCGCGCATCGTCAACGAGCAGGTGCGCGCCGAAATGAAGAGAATCCTGCTCGATATCCAATCCGGTCAGTTCGCCAAGGAATTCATACTTGAGAACAAGGCGGGCGCGCCCTCGCTCAAGGCGATGCGCCGCATCGGTGCTTCGCACCCGGTCGAGATCGTGGGCGCAAAGCTGCGCGACATGATGCCGTGGATCAAGAAGAACCGGCTGGTGGACCAGTCGAAAAACTAGTGAGGAGTGAGGAGTGAGGAGTGAGGAGCAAAATCATTACGCTTCCTCGCCTCACGCCTTACGCCTCACGCCTCGCCGCGTGAGCACATACCCCCACCCCATTATCGCGAGGGAGGGCTGGCCGTTTGTCGCGGTCGCGCTGGCCGCGGCGCTTGCCGTGCACGGGCTGGCGGGTGTCTGGTGGGCGGTTCCGCTGTGGCTCGCGACGTTGTTCATGCTGCAGTTTTTCCGCGATCCCCCGCGCGCGGTGCCGGCCGATCCTAAAGCGGTGCTGTCACCGGCGGATGGCCGCATTGTGACGGTGGAGCGCGCGCAGGATCCCTATCTCAACCGCGATGCGCTCAAGATGAGCGTGTTCATGAACGTGTTCAACGTGCACTCCAACCGGAGCCCCGTCGACGGCGAGATTCGAAGCAAGTGGTATCATGCGGGCAAATTTCTCAATGCCGCGCTGTCGAAGGCCTCGCTGGAGAACGAGCGGGCCGCGCTGTGGATCAGGACTCCGGAAGGCGCGGATATCACCTGCGTGCAGGTCGCGGGACTGATCGCCCGGCGCATCCTGTGCTATGCCACGACCGGCCAGCGCCTGGCGCGCGGCGAGCGCTATGGTTTTATCCGCTTCGGTTCGCGTGTCGACGTATATCTGCCGCCCGCTGCAGCGCCGAAGGCCACGGTCGGCGACAAGGTGTACGCGGCCGAGACGGTGCTGGCGGAGTTGCCGTGATGCTGAGCGGTAAGCCGCAAGCGGTAACAAGCAGCCGGATTACCGCGCCGCATGAGTCCTGCCGCTCCCCGTTCACCGCTTAGCGCTGCCCCGACCCATGTACGACCCGAGAGAAAGTAAACTTTTCATCAAGTCCCGCTTCGG
>Ga0153915_10002689_pt1 | contig 16185 bp, 17 predicted proteins | sample Opewatmetagenome_2_FD_107003 | JGI IMG/M metagenome (GOLD analysis project Ga0153915, IMG submission 107003) | Freshwater wetland microbial communities from Ohio, USA - Open water 3 Core 3 Depth 3 metaG | ecosystem: Environmental > Aquatic > Freshwater > Wetlands | place: USA: Ohio, Lake Erie...
GAACCTTGTCGGTTCGCTCCCGGATGACAGGTATCCGCGGCGCGGCGAAGTGCGGGATAGGCGGACCGAACCGGGAGGGCACCCCTCTCCCCCCTGTTTTTTGTAAGTGTTGCATCTAAAGGAATTAGGCCTGCGGTAAGTCTTTTGTTTGCAACACTTGCGGTGGAATCCATAAGTGTTGCAGCTAAAGGACTTACGCAAGCGAACTGTGGGCGAGAAGGTAACTTCGTGAGGCCCAATGGTTTTGAAGAAGTTTGAGGGACTTCCTGGCGGGCGAGGCGGGTTTGCGGCGCGAAATTCAAAAAACATTATAGCATATGGGTACTGTTTGTCAATGAATTACTGATAAGCGTTTTGGGTTGTGTAAGATAAGGAGAGAGTGGCTCGATAGAGGTACCGGAAAAATGGCAGAGCGGCCCGCCTCTCCGGCAAGAGCCGGGATAGACGCTAGGCGGGCCCTACAGTGCGTCACTTGCGGGAGACGTGGGCGACGGTTTTGTCGACCAACAGGAGAAAAGCGCGGATGGCCTTGTGGAGGTGCTCTTCGGGAGTGTCCTCCTCCTTGCAGTGGGAGAGGCCGCGCGAGGAACAGGTGAACATCATCACCACGGGCATGTGCGGGACCATCACGGCGGCGTCATGGAGCGGCCCGGAGGGAAGCTTGGGCGCATCACCGGTCACTTCACGCACGGAGTCTTCGCAAAGCTGGAGGAGCTGCGGATCGAACGGGCGCGGCTCGATGCGGAAGAGCTGCCGCCACTCGACGGAGACGTGATTTTCCTCGGCAAAGCGCCGCGCAGCGCCTTGGGCTTCGTGGACCATGGCGGCGAGCACGGTGGCATCGAGAGCGCGCTGATCGATGGAGATTTCCGCAACGCCGGGGATGGCGGTGACAAAGCCGGGTTCAACCTTGACGACGCCAGTGGTGCAAACGACGCCGGCACCCGGCTTGGAGTGGCGCCGGGCGATCTCGCGGCACTCGAGCGCGGTGGCCGCGGCGGCGAGAAAGGCATCGCGCCGCATGGGAATGGGCGTGGCGCCAGCGTGCGCGGCCTGGCCGACAAAGCGCACCATGTGGCGCTCCAGGCCGAAAGTGCCGAGGACCACTCCCGCGGACTTGTTCATGGATTCGAGCACGCCGCCTTGCTCGATGTGGAATTCGAGGTAAGCCTTGGCAGGGATGCGCTTGAGAGACTGGTGAGCATCCAGCATTGAGGCGAGCTCGACGCCGTTTTCGCGCAGCGCGTCTTCCAGGCGGATGCCCTGGGCGTCCGCGAGATCGCGAATCTCGTTGAGCTTGAGCCGGCCTCCCGCAGCGGAAGAGCCGAGAAGGCTGTAGCCGAAGCGCGCGCCTTCTTCGTCCGCCCAATCCACGAGCTTGAGAGTGACCGGGGGTTTGGGACCATTTGAGTAGCGGCGCAGAGCTTCGAGCGCGGTTACGACGCCGAGCGTTCCATCGAGCCAGCCGCCATTGGGGACGGAGTCGAGATGGCTGCCGATGATGACAGTCTTGTCCGACGCGCCGTGGAGCGTGACCCAGTTGTTGCCGGCGGCATCCGCTGCCGGGGTGAGTCCGATTTGAGAAAGCTTGGCGCGCAACCACTCGCGTGCGGCGCGCCAAACGGGACCCCAGGCAAGACGCTGAGCGCCCTCGGCAGTGGAGGTCAACGCGGCGAGCTCGCGGAGATCGGCAATGACGCGCTCTGCGCCAGGTGGCACCGAATCGCGCGGTTCGAGATTCAGTTTGTTTGGTGGCGAATTCATTGATTTTTCTTTCAGGCTTTGCTTTTAAGACCTCGCGTCCGGGGATGAGAGAAGTCCGGCGTGGAGGCTAGTACCCGGTTAGAGGTTGCGTCAAGAGAAGAATCGCGTGTACGGGATTCCCAAGAAGAAATCGAGGCAGGCGCGGCTCTTCGCGTGCGCGGGGGTAGAGCGAAATTAGCGGCGGAAGTGGGAGAAAAACCAGAAGAGCAGGCTCAGACCGATGCTGAGGAGCAAGCAGGTGACAATCGGGAAGTAGAAAGTAGTGTGTTCGCCGCGATGGATAATGTCGCCGGGGAGTTTTCCCAGGCGGAACGGGAGTTTCACACCAAAATAAAGAAATGCGCCCAGGAGAACGAGGAGGCCGCCGAGGAGGAGAAGTGTGCGGCCGAGTTCGCGAAGAGGGTCCATAAGGCAAGTTTAGAAGCCGAGGAGTTCCAGAGTCAAAGTCCGCAAGAAGTAAAATCTGAGCCGGCCGGGAGACAAAGCGGCGGTTCACGTTGAAAGGAAACTGCGAAAGGCCGGTGGCAGCGGCTAGGCTTCTGCTTCCTGTTCGCCCATCTGCATGGTGAGGTAGCGTTCGTAACCCAACTCTTTGATCAGATGCATCTGAGCTTCCAGCCAATCGACATGGCCCTCTTCGTCCTTGAGGAGGGTGACCAGCAGATCGCGTGAGCCATTGTCTTTTTGTTCGACGGCGATCTGGATGGCGGCGTTGTATTGCTTCACGGCTGAAACCTCGAGGTCGAGATCGCTCTGCAGCAATTCCTGGACGTTCTTGCCGATGGTCAATTCGAGGGGTTTCATGCTGGGGGAGCCATCGAGAAAGAGAATGCGCTCGATGAGGACCTCGGCATGCTTCATCTCGCCGATGGATTGCATCTTGATGTATTCCGAGAGGCGACTGTAACCCCAGTTCTCGCACATCTCGGCGTGAAGGAAGTATTGATTGATGGCGGTCAGCTCTTCGCGGAGAGCTTTGTTGAGTTCCTCGATGACTTTGGGTGAGCCTTTCATGACGCGCGAGTATATCGCAGAGAACCGAAGAGTGTCAGCAACGCTTTTGCAGCCACCGGCTCGCGACTACTCTATCAATTCGAGGGCGGAGAAGAAGTAGGCGATTTCGAAAGCGGCGGTTTCCGGGGCGTCGGAGCCATGCGTGCAATTGTTGCCGATACTGGTGCCGAGGTCGCGGCGGATGGTGCCGGGCGCGGCCTTCTTGGGATCGGTGGCGCCCATGACGTCGCGCCATTTCAGGATGGCGCCTTCGGCTTCGAGAACCATGGCAAAGATTTTGCCGGAGCTCATGAAATCGGTGAGTTCGCCGAAGAAGGGGCGCGCCTTGTGGACGGCGTAGAAGCCGCCGGCTTCTGCCTTGGTGAGACGCATGGATTTGATCGCGATGATCTTGAAACCTGATTTATGAATCCTTGCGAGGATTTCACCTTGGAGATTGCGAGTGACGGCGTCGGGCTTGATGATTGCGAAAGTGCGTTCGAGAGCCAAGATTCTTCCTCCGAATAGATTAATTCGAACGAGACGCCCGCCCTCAAAAGAGGGCGGCGACAGCAAAACGGGCGGGGCAAGCCCCGCCCCTACAAAAGCCAAGAACCCGCGGGCCTGAAGGCCCGCGCAACAGCTACTTCAAGGCCGCGGCGACGGTGGAGCCGAGATCCGCGGGAGTTTCGACACAGCGGATGCCGGCAGCGCCCATCGCGGCGTACTTGTCCTTGGCGGTGCCCTGGCCGCCACTGATGATCGCGCCGGCGTGGCCCATGCGGCGTCCCGGCGGTGCGGTCTGGCCGGCGATGAAGCCGACGACGGGCTTCTTCACGTTGACCTTGATCCATTCCGAGGCGCGCTCTTCGGCGTTGCCGCCGATTTCGCCGATCAGAATAATGGCGTGGGTGTCCGGATCGTCGTTGAAAAGCTTGATGGCGTCGAGAAACGGAGTGCCGATGATGGGATCACCGCCGATGCCGATGCAGGTGGACTGGCCGATGCCGAGGCGCGTGAGTTGATCGACGGCTTCGTAGGTCAGCGTGCCGCTGCGGCTGACAACGCCGATATGGCCCTGCTTGTGAATGCGGCCGGGCATGATGCCGATCTTGCACTTGCCGGGAGAAATGATGCCCGGGCAGTTCGGGCCGATGAGGCGGGTCTTCTTGAAATCCACGACGGAGGCTACGCGAACCATATCGATGACCGGGATGCCTTCGGTGATGCAGACGATGAGTGGGAGCCCGGCGTCGGCGGCTTCCAGGATGGCGTCCGCAGCAAACGGCGGCGGAACGAAAATTACGGAGGCGTTTGCGCCGGTTCCCGTTACAGCATCCGAGACGGTGTTAAAGACAGGGCGCTCCAAATTTTTGGTGCCGCCCTTGCCTGGGGTGACGCCACCGACAACGTTTGTGCCGTACTCGATCATTTGTTGCGCGTGAAATGTGCCTTCGCGGCCGGTGAAACCCTGAACGATCAATCGAGTCTTTTCATCAACAAGTACACTCATAATATGAGGTAAAGGAGGTAAATGAGGTAAAGGAAGTAAAGGATAAAACCTTCCTCACGCTACAATTTCCTCCACTCCTTCCAAAGATTGTGAATCATGAAGCCGAGTTTCGAATACTCCTTCAGCAGCTGGGCTGTCGCGTCTCGTGAAGCAATGCCTTCATCTGCCGCCAGTTCGATCCAAAATTTGCTTTCCGCCGCTTCGCCAGCGGCGATTAGCAGGTGGCGTTTGAAATCCGCCGCCGAATTACGCTTAGTCCAGCCCTCAACGATATTTGCGGGAACTGATCTAGCGCATCTGCGAAGTTGCCGGCCCAGCTCAAACTGTTCTTCGCGCGGCAGTGTCTTCGTAAACTTTGAAACATGGATTGCCAAGCGATACGCCTGTTTGTAAACCAGAAGATCGTTGTAATTTCTGACAGGACCCAGGCGGCCGCTCTGATCCTTTACCTCATCTGCCTCCTCAACCTCCTTTACTTCCTTAGGCGCCATCTTTAATTGCCTGCAAGTTTCACGACTTTTTGGGCGCCGTCCTTCATGTCATTGGCGATGGTGAAGTTCAATCCGCTCTCGCGAAGAATTTGCTGGCCGCGCTCGACGTTGGTTCCTTCCATGCGCACGACGACGGGGATTTTCACGTGCAAGTCCTTGGCGGCAGCGACGACGCCGGTGGCGAGAACGTCGCATCGCAGGATGCCGCCGAAAATATTGATGAACACGGCTTTCACCGCGGAATCGCTCATGAGGATGCCGAAAGCGTTTTTCACCTGTTCGGCGGAAGCGCCGCCGCCGACATCGAGAAAATTTGCGGGTGAGCCGCCGGCGTATTTGATGATGTCCATGGTGGCCATGGCGAGGCCGGCGCCGTTCACCATGCAGGCGACGCTGCCATCAAGCTTGATGTAATTCAGGCCATGCTTGGAGGCTTCGACTTCGAGCGGATCTTCTTCCTCGAGATCGCGCAGTTCGCGGAGCTCCTTGTGGCGGAAGAGGGCGTTGTCGTCAAAAGTCATCTTGGCATCGAGGGCAACGAGTTTGCCTTCGCCGGTCAGAACGCAGGGATTGATTTCGAGCAGCGAGGCGTCCGTGTCCATGAAAGCGCGATAGAGGGCCTGGAGGAAGGGCGTGGCACCGTTGACGACTTCCAGGGGCAGACCGAGACCGAAGGCGATCTTGCGGGCCTGATAGGGTTGCAAGCCGACGGAAGGATGAATCGTCTCGCGCAGAATGGCGCTGGGGTTCTCTTTGGCGACTTCTTCGATTTCCATGCCGCCCGCGGCGCTGGCCATAAAAACGACGCGGCCGGAGGCGCGGTCGACGAGGAGACCTAGATAGAGTTCGCGCTTGATGTCCAGGCCTTCTTCGATCAGCAGGCGCTTGACGATGCGGCCCGCGGGGCCTGTTTGAGGTGTGACCAGCTTCATGCCGAGGATGTGGCTGGCGATGTCTGCCGCTTCGTCGGCGGAGCGCGCCAGCTTGACGCCCCCGGCTTTGCCGCGGCCGCCCGCGTGAATCTGCGCTTTCACGACGCAGATGTGGGACTTCAAGCGCTGCGCGGCTTCGCGCGCTTCTTCCTTGGTGAAGGCGACGTCACCGCGAGGCGTGGTCACGCCATAGCGCGATAAAATCGCCTTGGCCTGATATTCGTGGATCTTCATTAAGGTTCCTATTTCCTGGGCGGCCGCATAGCGGCCAACTTTCCGTGTGACCGAGAGGCAGTCCATTCACATGCGACCGCGAAGCAGTCAATTCACGCGCGACCGCGAAGCGGTCGACCAGTGTTAGAATTTTGAAGCAACGCAAAACATAGGAGTTTACTAGGAAGCAGGGAGCGGAGCAAGGACGCGCGGAATGGCGGCAAAAAATAATGAAAAGGTGCGAGCAACTTCGCGTGGAACGCCGACGTCAGGCGGCGGAATGCTGATGACACTATCGCTGATCCAGCGAGTTGAATCGGGGCACATCCTCACATGCGGGGAAGCCGAAGCGGTGATGGAGGAGCTGCTCTCAGGGCGCATGGAAACGCCGGAGATCGTGCGGCTGCTGGCGGCGCTCAACGCGCGGGCCGTGCAGGTGCAGGAACTCGCGGGATTCGCGCGGGTGATGCGCCGGCACGCTACGCGCGTGTTTGCGATGGGCGAAGCGCGGCCCGCAAACATGGTGGATACGTGCGGAACGGGCGGTGACAGTTCCGGAACATTCAATATTTCGACGGCGGCGGCGATCGTAGCGGCGGCGGCGGGCGCGCGGGTGGCGAAGCACGGGAATCGCGCGGCAAGTTCGCAAAGCGGCTCGGCCGATGTGCTGGAAGCACTGGGCGTGCGCATTGATCTGCCGTTCGAACGGTATGGACGCGCGATCCGCGAAATCGGAATTGGTTTTTTGTTTGCGCAAGCGGCGCACACGGCGACGCGGCATGCCACTCCCGCGCGGAAACAGATCGGCGTTCGAACGGTGTTCAATCTTCTGGGACCGCTCACGAATCCCGCGGGAGCGCAGGCACAGATCCTGGGCGTCTATTCGGCGGAGGTGATGGATCTCGTGGCCGCGACGCTTGCCGAACTTGGTGTGGAGCATGCGTTCGTGGTGCACGGCGCCGGTGGACTGGATGAGATATCGCTCGCCGGGGAGACGATGGTCGCCGAGGTTCGAAATGGCACGGTGCGGCGATTTACCGTGACGCCGGAGGAGTTTGGCGTAGGGCGCGCGCCGCTGGAAGCGATTCGAGGCGGATCGGCGGCAGAGAACGCAGCGCTGATTCGTCAAATTCTGAGAGGCGAATCAGGGCCGCGCCACGACATCGTGGTGATCAACGCTGCCGCAGCGCTGGTCGCAGCGGGTGTGGCCGCGAATTTCCGTGACGCAGCAGAACTGGCCTCCGAAGCGATCTCATCGGGCGGGGCGGCCGAGAGACTCGCCAGCCTTATCGCGTTCACGAATTCCGATTAGCCACACATTGGCAGCGGGAGGAGAAGAACTTTGAGACACATCTGGATCACTATCTTGATTGCCCTGTTGCCGTGTCCCGCGCGGACGCAGAAGCCGGCTCCTCCGACACCGGCGGATGTTGCGCAGGCGGTGCGCGATTACCGCATGGACAATGAGGACCGCATCATTCGGGAGCTGAGCGAGTTTCTTGCGATTCCGAACATTGCCAGCGACACGCCGAATATTCAGAAGAATGCCGCGCACCTGGTGGAAATGCTCGAAGCGCGGGGGATCGAGACGCACCTGCTGCCGATCACCGGGCGCGGACCGGTGGTTTTCGGCAAACTGATTTCGCCGGAAGCAAAGCGCACGGTGATCTTCTATGCGCACTACGATGGGCAGCCCGTTGATCCTTCTGCCTGGACGGACGGAAAACCATTCGAGCCCACGCTTCGCGACGCGGCCATCGAGGCTGGCGGAAAGCGCATCCCGTTTCCGGCAAACGGCGCGCAACACCGCGCAGCGTATAAGGATGACTGGCGGATCTACGCGCGGTCGGCTTCGGACGACAAATCGCCGATTGTGGCGCTGCTGGCCGCGCTCGACGCACTGCACCAAAAGAAGATTCCGCTGGCGGTAAACCTGAAAGTGATCTTCGAGGGCGAGGAAGAATCCGGGTCAACAAACCTGCAAAAGACCCTCGAGCTGCACAAGAACTTGCTGGGAGCGGACCTGCTCATCACTGCGGACGGACCGGTGCACCAGTCCGGGCGGCCGCTGGTTTTCTTCGGAAATCGCGGCGACATCGGGATGGACATCACGGTATATGGTCCGGTGCGGGCGCTGCACAGCGGGCATTACGGAAACTGGGCGCCGAACCCAGCAATGGAGCTGGCGCGGCTACTGGCGTCGATGAAAGATGCCGATGGCCGGGTGTTGATTGAGGGCTACTACGACGATGTCGCACCGCTGGGCGAGGCCGAGAAAAGGGCGCTGGCAGAAATGCCGGATAACGATGCCGATCTCGAACGCGAACTGGGCATTGCCAAGCCGGAGGGCAGCGGGAAGAAGCTGGTGGAACTGATCATGCAGCCCTCGCTGAATATTCGCGGATTCCGCAGCGCGTACGTGGGCGAACAGGCCCAGAACGTGGTGCCGGAGAGGGCGGAGGCTTCACTTGAAGCCCGGCTGGTGAAAGGGGAGGATCCGAAGAAAAAGTTTGAGCAAATCGCGGCGTTTATCGGGAAGCAGGGATTTTTCGTGATCGACCACGAGCCCACGATGGAGGAACGCCACGCGCACGCACGGATCGCGAAAGTCATTTACGAAGGCGGCTATCGAGCGTCGCGCACGCCGATGGATTTGCCGCTGTCCAAGGCCATTGTCGAAGTCGTCCGGGCGGCAGCGGGCAACAACACGGTGGCCATGCCCTCCTCCGGAGGCAGCGTGCCGATGTATATCTTCGAAGAACTCGGATTGCAGTGGGTGGGCGTGCCGATCGTGAATTACGACAATCACCAGCATAGTTCGGATGAAAATTTGCGGCTGGGGCATTTCTGGCGGGGCATGGAGATTTATGGAGCGATTCTGGCGGATCTGAATTGGTGAGAGAGAGAAGATTCAACACAGAGGGCCCAGAGACCACAGACGGTCACAGAGAAGAATTTCGCAGCGAAGTCAGAGGGACAAGAAATTCTGTAAGAGCTGCTTGCCGGATTCGGTGAGGACGGATTCGGGGTGGAATTGCACGCCCTCGATTTTGTGGCGGCGATGGCGCAGGCCCATGATGATGCCGTCGCCGGTTTCGGCGCTGATGGCGAGTTCGCGCGGCAAGGATTTTCTCTCAACGATGAGGGAATGGTAGCGCGTGGCAGTGAAGGGATTCGGCAACTTGCGGAAAATGGTTTTGCCGTCGTGATGGATCTGGCTGGTTTTGCCGTGAAAAAGTTTCGGAGCGCGAACAATCCTTCCGCCGAATGCTGCGCCAATAGCCTGATGGCCAAGGCAAACGCCCAGAATCGGAAATTTTCCGGCGAGACGCTCCACTAGTTCCATGGAAATGCCAGCTTGCTGCGGCGTGCAGGGGCCAGGCGAAATTACGATGCGCTCCGGCTTGCGGCGGGCGATCTCTTCGACGGTAATTTTGTCGTTGCGATGGACTTCCACTTGACAACCCAGTTCGCCGAGATACTGCGCGAGGTTGTAGGTGAAGGAATCGTAGTTGTCGAGGAGCAGAATCATGATGGCTTCCTCGGGCGATTTCCGCGGTGCGCCGACTGCAGCGCCGTCAGCAGCGCTTTCGACTTGTTCACGCTCTCCTGATATTCGCCCGCCGGCGTGGAATCCGCAACAATGCCGCCGCCGGCCTGCACGTGGGCCACGCCGTTTTTGACGACCATAGTACGAAGGGCGATGCAGGAATCGAGGTTGCCCGCGAAGTCGAGATAGAGAATGCCGCCGGCGTAAATGCCGCGGCGGGTGCGCTCCAGCTCTTCGATGATTTCCATGGCGCGGACTTTGGGCGCGCCGGAGACCGTTCCCGCAGGAAAGCAAGCCATCAGCGCGTCGAAACAATCCACATCGTCGCGCAAGCGGCCGCGCAGGCTGGAGACCAAGTGCATCACGTGCGAGTAGCGTTCGACGGTCAAGAGCTTTTCGGGCTTCACGGTGCCGTATTCGCAGACGCGGCCGAGATCGTTGCGCCCGAGATCAACGAGCATGATGTGTTCAGCGCGCTCTTTTTCGCTGGCCAGCATTTCGTGTTCGAGGCGCTGGTCTTCGGCTTCGTCCTTGCCGCGCCAGCGCGTGCCGGCGATGGGGCGGTAGAAGACGTCGCGTCCCTGCACTTTGACGAGCATTTCCGGCGAGCTGCCGACCACGGAAACATCATTGAGCTGCAGGTAGAAAAGATATGGTGAAGGATTCAGAGCGCGCAGCTCGCGATAGACTTCGAACGGCTGCGCCTGCGTTTTGGCGGAGAAGCGCTGGCTCAGCACGACCTGAAAAATATCTCCCGCGCGAATGTACTGCTTCGCCTTGCGAACCGCAGCCAAGTATTCGGGCCGGCGGAAATTTGAAGTCACTTTCAGCGGCGCGCGCTTCCTTGCCTTCGACGGCTTCTTCGGGCGCTCCGCTGCAACAGGTTCTTCGAGCAGCCGGCGCGTCTCCTTGATTTCACGCACGGCGGCGTTGTATTTCGTGCGAAGGCTGCCTTGCCCTCCGGTGAACACGTTGCGGACGATCCATAAACGATGCTGCAAGTGATCGAAGGCGATCAGGCCGTGATAGAACATGAGCATCGCGTCGTAGAGGCCGATTTCGTCGCGCAAGCGCTTCGGCAGGCGCTCGATCAGCCGCACCATGTCGTAGCTGAAATAGCCGATGGCTCCGGCCACCAGCGGAGGCAAGCCCGGAAGGCGCACAGGACGGAACCGCTCAATGCGCTCGCGCAGGAAGGAAATGGGGTCACGCTCTTCCCATACAATGCGGTCGCGGCTCTCGAGGACGCAGGCGCCGCTGGCGTAGCGGAAGACTTCTTCGGGATGGGCGCCGGCAAACGTGTAACGCGCGATTTTTTCGCCGCCTTCCACGCTCTCCAAAAGGAACGAATAGCGCGCTCCCTGTGCGATGCGCAAGTAGGCGCTCACCGGCGTCAGCAAATCCGCAGAAAAAACGTCATAGACAGGGATGAGGTTTCCCTGTTTCGCGAGGCGCCGAAATTCGCGGAAGTCCGGTTGGATCATTGAGATAAGTTCACAGCCGACAGTTTACAGTCAACAGTTAAGAGCAATTATTATTGCATTTCTAGATTAGCGGCGCTGGCGAGACTTCTCTTCCGCGCGCAGGGCATCGAGCACGGCGCGGCGCATGGCCGCCTCGGGCGCGCGCTTTTCCGTCCAGATCTCCCATTGAGCGATGCCCTGCGCGAGAAACATCTCGACGCCTGAGACGGTGGTGATGCCTTTTTGTTCGGCGATCCTCAAAAGCCGGGTCCTCTGCGGGCGGTAGATCAGGTCCATGACAATGCGGCAGTGTAATTCGCCGGGCGAAAGAGGCGAAATTGCGTCGTGCGGGTGCATCCCGACGGGCGTGGCGTTGAGGATGGCGTCAAAGAATTCCGTGCGCAATGCGCGGCGCGGAATGACTTCTCCGCCGACGGCGCGCGCCAATTCCCTTGCCGCTTTCTCACGCCGGGCACAAATTCCCACGACGGCGCCCCCGCGAGCGAGCGCGAACGCGGCGGCGCGGGCCGAGCCGCCCGCGCCAAAGATCAGTGCGCGACTTCCCTTGATGGAGAGTTTCGTTTGCAGGGCGCGCAGCACGCCCACGTAATCGGTATTGCATCCATAGAGCGAGCCGTTGCTCCGGACCACGACGGTATTCACGGCGCCGATTTCGGCGGCGAGCGGTTCGCATTCCTTCAGATGTTTGAGAATGGTCTGCTTGTGCGGCAGCGTGACGCTGAAGCCGCGGACCCCGAATTGGGGGACGGCGGCGAGAAAATCGCTGAGCTGATGCACCAGGAAGGGGAGGTAAACGGCGTTGACATGACGCGCAGCAAAACCCGTGTTATGCAGAAGCGGCGAGAGGGAATGACCGACGGGATCGCCAATCACGGCATAGACCCGCGTGGCGCGGGTGAGCGTGGGAGCGCGATAAAGATGCGCCATCTCCTCAAGCGAAACCTGCCCGGGCGCGGTGGCCTCGGCGACTGGGGCATAAGCCAGCGCACTTCCCTCGCGCAGCGCCAGGATTCGCGCGGGGAGGCCCACTTCTCCCATGGGCACGGCAACGAAATTCCGGGAGTGCCGCGCCAAGCGCAGCAGGCGGATGCTGTCGGCGATGGTGCGCGCTTTCGCCGCGACTTTCACGGCCTCAACTCCACCCCGAGACGGAGGATTCACCGTGCGAGGCAACGGCGGCGTGCGCTCAAAATCGTGGACAGAAAGCAAGACTCGCGATGGCACGGGATATTCCCGCACTGACTGACCCGGCAACTGGCGCAAAGTTTCGACTTCCAGATCGCACCACTGGCAACCTGCTTCTCTCGCTTGAATGAGCCAGTACAGCTCCCGTTCGACATCCCCGGGAAACTTTCCGCCGCCCTCGCGGCGGCGGCAGGTGGCGAGGAGTGTAACGTTGCGGTGTGAACGCTTTTTCAGCGAGCGGAGGAATCGGGAGCGCTCGGCGTCACTCCGCAACCAATCGAGGCGCAGCTCGATGGTCCTGGTTTCCCTGAGGGCGGAGCGGATTTGCTTCCGCATTTCGGCCGCGGTGGAGGCCGCCACGACGGCACAAAGACGCCCTACCCCAGTGCCAAATAGACCCATACCCTGCCTAGCGCCTCCAAACGATTGAAAATACGGCTTCTAGTATGCCGTATCAAAAGTGTAAAGCAACCTACGCCTAGCGGTTGACGCGTGGGGTGGGCCCTGATACTTTCGCTAGGAAACGTCCCCGCACGCCCCGTAGGGCGTGTTCTCGAAGGAGTGATGGAATGCGCGCGAGAATAGCTGCTTTATCTCTATCGGTCTTCCTGGGCGCCGCGGTCAGTATGGCACAGGGTGCACCGCAGGCTGCTCCGGTCATCCCGCAACCCGACTACAGCACAGTGAGTTGCTCGGGTTTTTACACCGACCAGAAGGTGCCGGATGATATCCGGCTCATCTCCGGCGAGCAATCGAACTACAAGATGACGTTTGCGGGCGGAGACTATGTGTACATCAACCGCGGCCAGGACAAAGGTGTTCGCGTGGGCGACCGATTCACGGTCGTACGGCCGGAGACCGACCGTAAGGATGTGGCTTGGTTCAAATGGCAAGCGAAACTTACAAGAGTGATGGGCACGCAATATCTGGACACCGGGCAGGTCCGCGTGGTGAACGTTCAGCCAAAGGTATCCGTCGCTCAGGTCATCTTTTCGTGCGGCTACATGCAGCGGGGCGATACCCTCCTGCCGTACCAGGATCGACCAGCGCCACCTTTCAAGGACCCTTCCGCGTTTGATCATTTCGCGCCGGTCAGCGGTAAACCAGTGGCCATGCTAGTTTCTGGGAAAGACAGTACAGCTCTTTACGGTAAAAACAGCACGGTCTACGTAAATCTGGGGAGCAACCAGGGAGTAAAGGTTGGCGATTATTTCCGGATTTTCCGCTATCAAGGTTCGAGGTCCGAGACGGTGCCACAAACGAGCGGTTTTCAGTACACGATGTACGGCTTCGGGAGTGCGCCGACGCGGTATGAGTGGAATGATCTGCCCCGCGAAATCCTTGGCGAGGGAATCATCCTCAACGTGAGCCACAACTCGTCAACCATGCTGGTCACATTAAGTTCCAGCCAGATGTACGCGGGCGATTACGTCGAGATCGAGTAATCTCCAGCTATTTCGTGGAAAGATTCAGGCTCGCTGCGGTTTTCCCGCGCGGGCCTTTTCTTTTCTCGCGACTCCCATCTTGGTCGTTAAGCGAAATTCAAACCTTCAAGATTCCTCAACTTGTGAAGTCTCAGAGAAAACGTCGCAGGTAAAGCCGAAGAGGCGCGCCTCGATATCTTGCCAGGCTTCACCGCGTAAGCCCGCTTTTCGGCAGGTTTCCTCGAGGAATTGCTCGCGCGTGAACCGGTGTTCGATCGCAACCTGAGGCAAAAGCAGCCCGCGATGCGCATGCAGGCGAATGAACAGCCCGTGGCGGCCAATCTGGATCGATTCCGGGGCGATCGGTTCCATAGGCGAAAGCAGGGAGATTTCGATACTGAGATCTGCAAGTTGGTCCTGTCTCAGGGGGGCGAACCGCGGGTCCTCCAGTGCCGCGCTGATGGCACAACGGACGATGGCCTCTCCCAGAGGCTCGCTCGCTTCGGTCACACCGATACAACCCTGCAAGCGGCGGCGCACATGCAGCGTCACGAATACGCCGCGGCGCTCGGCGAATATTCCTTCGCGCGGAATCAAGTCCGGGAGTTTCCGATGGGAGACGGCAACCGCCACCGCGGTACGGGCCAATTCCAGCGCGGCGCGCCGATCGGCTTCAGAGAGGCACGGCATCCTGAGACTTCTTGCGCGCTTCGAGCATGCGGAGGCGGCGGCGCTGTTTGATGCTGTCGTCGACGTGGCTCCAGAAGCGCAGGAAATACTGCGCGGCCGATACGAGCGCGCTGATCACCACCAGCCAGAGTAGCAGCAACGCCAGTGGTTTCAACGAAGGGTGCCGCGCGCCCACAATTAGCACCGCCACCGCGCACACCTGCAAAACCATTTTGGTTTTGCCGAGTGCCGAGGCTTCAATCGTGAATCCCTCCGCCGAGGCGATGTTTCGCAAGCCGAGAACCGTGAATTCGCGGCCGATAATAATCACGACCATCCAAGCCGGGACGAGGTGCATATCCACGAGGGAGACGAACGCTGCGGAAATCAACAATTTATCCGCGATCGGATCGAGTAGAATGCCCAGAGTGGTAACCTGCAGGCGCCTTCGCGCCAGGTACCCATCCGCCCAGTCCGTCGCCGCAGCCAGGAGCAGAATTAGGACTCCCCAAACCTCGAAGTGCATGGAGACGCCCCAGAATTCGAAGTTCGGACTACGCGTGAGGAGGATCACAATGAGCACGGGAACGAAAAAGATTCGCAGTAACGTGAGTGAATTCGGAAGATTCATGGGCGCATGACGGCGGGGGTGCCGCCCCTGTGGCCTTAGCCACTGCAGGTTCACTATAGACTTCGTGCCGGGGGGCGTCAACACATCCAGACCGGCCCGAGAACTCGTCTGGAGCGTTTCTGCGCGCCGGAATCAAGGTTTACAGCAGGTACTCCGGCGTCAACAGGGTTCCAGACTGCCAGGATGAAAAGCGATACTCTTTCGTAACAAGCTTGCTGCAAACCTGTGCAAATGTACAGATCTGGCCGGCCACCAACATGAACCCAGCTTAGCAATATTAATCAGAGGTAAAACAGAATAACACCTGTATTTTCTGTAAGTTAGGATGAACTTTATGCGGCGGCGTTTTTTGGGTTGAACAGGACCCGTAGATCCAGGCCGATGATGGGATCACAGTTTCCACAATATTTTCCACAGAAACTAGGAATTCACCCTTAAGCCGGAACCGGCCTCTTGGAGGGCCGCAAGTGTCTAAAAACAGGGGTTTTCCGCACTCTTACTCAGGAGTTACCAGATCGAGAACCGAAAGAGGAGTTTCAAATCGCGCGCGGGCCGCGCAGCAATCGCACAGGTAGCATGAAGAGCGCGCTGATCAGACCCAGGACCCCGTCAACGGCGATTCCCACGAGGCGAAAAGGCAACGTCAACAGCCACACAATCGGATAGAGCACCAGAGCTAGCAGCGCGAGCGGCCAGCAGAGGATAAACAAAATGCACCACAGAAAGAAAGCGGCCATGGCTACCTCGCTCATGGCAACCGCAGAGCAGTCACCGTCTCGCGTGGCCGCAAAACGTTTGCCATCAATCCATACTACGTCATCGAATGCCGGAAAGTTCCCTCCACGGCATAGTCGTCGAGCCGCAGGCGCCTGGCAATCGAGGCAGGAATTTCCGCCTCAAGCCGCATGTGCGAATCGTCAATCTCCGTGTGCAGTACGCGCCCCAGCGCGTGAATCATGGCCAGCGTCCGCCCTTCCGCGAGCGGCAAGCGGATCGAAAGCGATACCAGGGGATCGGTGGGCATTTCGCTGTCAATGCGCCGCAGCAACTCATCGATACCTCCTCCCGTGAGGGCGGACACGAGCACGGGAGCTCCGCCGGCTGTCGGAAGATTCGAAAGGGCCGCACGCTCATCGGGCGTGAGCCGATCGATCTTATTGAACACGTGCAGCCGTGGGCGGCCGGCGACGCCCAGTTCATTCAGGATTTTTTCAACTTCCTCGTCGAGCTCCTGGTGATGCGGATTCGAGATATCACTCACTTGCAGAATTAAGGCGGCTTCCTGCACCTCTTCCAAAGTGGCACGAAACGCGGTGAGCAAGCCCTTTGGCAAGTC
>Ga0153915_10002690_pt1 | contig 16184 bp, 11 predicted proteins | sample Opewatmetagenome_2_FD_107003 | JGI IMG/M metagenome (GOLD analysis project Ga0153915, IMG submission 107003) | Freshwater wetland microbial communities from Ohio, USA - Open water 3 Core 3 Depth 3 metaG | ecosystem: Environmental > Aquatic > Freshwater > Wetlands | place: USA: Ohio, Lake Erie...
AGTGTCAGGAGCACTTTTGTTCCTGAAACCGAAACAGAATTTATGTTTCTGGCAGCTGAATTGACCTGAACCGAAAATGCTGAAATGGCGGGAACAATATTTGCCAGGGCAAGATTATAATTTATCTCCAGTAATGCCGGAGTGCTATTTTCAATAGTGGATGTGACATAAACCGGAACGGCAATTCCTGCCACTGTTCCATAGCAGCCCATATTGGGTGGATTAGATACCGGCTTGCCTTCAAAATCTGTGGAGATGGAGCTAATGTTAATTCCTGCTCCAATAGCAGGAGATTCCGATTTCAAATGAAAATCAGTCGACGAGACAAAAGCCGGATTTCCAACTTTGTTATTCTGATAGGTGACATTTGTCGGGGTAATGTCTACATATTTAGGTGAATTACTATTACCATTATTATAAAAAAGATTATTCTGTATTGATAATGCGGAAATAGAACCTGAAGAGGCTGATAAATTTGCATATATGGGAGCCTGGGTAAAACCGACAACTATATTATTTCTTATACTTATATTGGTTACCTGTTTGCTGGACGGTATCCAGATACCATAGTCAGTAGGATATGCGGGGTTAGCAACAATTGTATTATTCCAGATATTTATGTTATCCTCATATATGGGAGGAATGGGACCTGATTCAAAATATATTGCGGAACCATAATTTGAACCAGTCCTTCCAACATTTACCATGAGATTATTATAAATATAAATGTCCTTTACATAGTCATCTGAATAGTTATATTGGCAAAAGTATATAGGTGTTTCCAGATATTTAAATAAGTTATTTCTAATTATCACTGATTCAATTGCTTGCTCAAATTGAATACCATCGGTATGTTGATCTGGCAATTTATCCCAGCCAACTGTATTGTGATGGAAATCAAGACCATATGCATAACTGCCTTTATGTACATCCTTTCCAAAATCAATTTGCCCTGAAATATTATTATCGTATATTTCAATCCCTCCTTCCGTCAGCCAGAACTCAATAGCGAATGACCAGTTCTTTACACTACGAACCGCTCCTATTATACGGTTGCTGTAAATCTTGCAATCCTTCAGTCCTTCCCAGCTTTCAATACATGTTCCATTTTGACCATCTGGTCTGCTGTTTTGGGTTACTGTATTATTGTAAACACGCATACCTGTGTTATTATTTATTGACAGACAAGCGTTTTCATCTGTTGTATAACCAGCGCAATTAGTTAAGGTATTATTATAGACTGAATTACCCGTTTGGCTGCCTCCCCCGAAGTATATTCCATTAACAAAGAAATCAGTAATTATGCAATCGTGAATACTGACATTATCTCTATCAAAAATGGAAATTGCCTGATAACCCGTCAAATTATCTCCACTCAGTTTTAAATTGCTTATGTGCTGACTCGTATTTGAACCACCTGTTAATTGGATTAGACCGGCGTACCCGCCCATTGACTGGTAATGTGATATTATAATAGAATTCGCACCTTCTCCCTCAATGCTTACATTGACAGCTAAACGACTTGGAATGGTTTCAATATAACTCCCTGCATATATATGAATTATATCACCCGATGATTTTACTGAAGCACATGCCTTACTAAGGGATTTCCATGGATTACCTGATGTACCGTTACCTGTTACGTCACTGCCTGATGGATGGATATAATATGTTGTCGCAGAAAGCGAAAAGCTTAAAAGCAGAAAAAATAATATTAGTGCCTTTCTCATATTAACCAGGAAGGAAGGATAGTTTCATATAATTGATCGTGGACCAAACTACAAATCGTGGCAATTATATGAATTTTTATCGGTTTCACAAATAATATTAATTATTTTGTTTAAAGTATTCGTAAGCTCCTATGCTCGGTGGATCTGAAAATGGTTTACCATTAAAATCGAGTTCCAGACCAACCTTAATGCCTTTACCAATAGCCGGAGATCTGGACTTAAGATGGAAATCAGTTTCAGAAACAAAAAGAGGGCTAGCACCTCTTTTATTTTTTAAGTAAATGATATTTGAAGGTATAATTCCCACATATTTTGGAGAATTACTGTTACCATTCCTGTAGAATAGATTATTTTCAATATATAATTTATTGATTGAATTCTTTGCTGCTTGTGATGAGGCAAGAATGGGCGCATTCGAGAAGCCTACAATAATATTGTTCCTGATTCTTATATTTGAAACAGTAAGGCTTGTGGGCAGAAAGATAGCATTTTGGGGCTGATAAGTCGGGTCCCCAACAATCGTATTATTCCAGATGTTTATGTTAATTTCAAATCTGGGCGGGATTGGTCCCGACTCAAAATATATTCCATTGCCAGTTTCCGCACCTTCTCTTCCTACACCGATTATTAAATTATTGTAAATAAAAATATCCTTTACATAATCATCAGAATAGTTATACTGACAAAAATAAATAGGTCGTTCCAAATTCATAAATACATTGTTCCTGATTATTACTGATTCGATAGTTTGCTCTAATTGAAGACCATCAGTATAAATATTTCTTAATTTATCATAGCCAACAATGTTGTGGTGAAAATCTAATCCATACCTGTAATCTCCCTTGTAAACATCTTTTCCAAAATCTATACAACCGTAAATCCTATTATCAAATATTTCAATGCCTCCTTCTGTCAGCCAAAATTCCAAAGCAAATGACCAATTGCCTTCTGTATAAGGTATTGCAGAAATAGTATTTTTGTAAAGTTTAAAATCTTCCAGCCCCTGCCAGCTCTCAATACAAGTCCCGTTTCGTCCGGCAGACCTGCTGCTTTGCGTAATGGTATTATTAAAAACACGCATTCCGGTATTATCGCTTACAGATAAACATGCATGTTGGTCGTCAGTAACACCTGCGCAATTTATTATGGTATTGTTATATACGGAATTCCCCGATTGGGTGCCACTCCCAAACCTTATTCCCTGAATAAAGAAGTCAACAATCGTACAATCATGAATACTGATATTGCTTCTTCTGAAAACAGCAATTGCCTTATGCCCGGTCATATTTTCCCCATCAAGTTTTAAATTGCTTATTTGTTGATTTCCATCAGTTGTTGATGCTGAAATTAATTGGATTAAAGCATCATAGTTATCAGATATTTTACCGGTATAATGTGATTTTATTACAGTAGCCAAACCTTCTCCTTCAATGCTTACTCCGGCTGATAATTTACAGGCACTCGTTTCAATGTATGTTCCTGATTTCATATGAATTATGTCTCCAGCGGCAATAACCTTTGCGCATGCAAAAGAGAGTGTTGCCCAGGGTTTATTTAAAGCTCCGCTTCCTGAAATGTTACTTCCTGAAGGAGCAATATAAAATGTATTAGCCTTTGCTGAAAATGTTACTATTAAGAGTGTAAAGTTGAATAATTTTATCATCTGATCTTATTTCGGAATAAATAATATAAAGGTATTGGCCATCACACTGAAAGTACAACGACTTCTGATAAGTTTTATTATGTGAACTGATCCGCTTTGTTAAGGGTCTTTTTAGTTATTTTTACACACTTTAAAATTATTGTATATAATTGCCGTTGATAGTTCAGATTGAATCTTAAGCTTTAAATTGATCATATAAAAACGATTCTAAGCAGGAGAATTGTCGGTTACTGGCTGTGACTGATGATGCGAAGCTTTATGTAAAAAGTATATAGCATATCAACTTTTATCTATAATTTCCTGCCAAAAAGATCAATGAATATTTTATTATTAAATTATAATAATCCTTTTCAGGAGTCAGGCCTGGTTGTTCTTGATCTGTTTAACAAATTCAAGAAGAATGGGCATAATGTTAAAATATTGGTAAACACGTTTGATGCTAATTATCCGGAGGGAATAATCAGTATGGAAACAATGCTCCCATCCCTGAAAAGAAGATTATTATCTAAATTGGCATACCATATAAAAATTGACTTAAGTTTCAAAACCAAAACAGATCCGAATTATCGAATTTTTGAACTGAATGAGCGGAGAGAATTTTATAAGACAAATAAACTTCTGAAAAAAGCTGGATTTGTCCCACAGGTTATAATAGTCTTTTTTGCAAAAAATTTCATAAATGCAAAAAATATCTATGAATTATACAACAAAACCAATTCATCTGTTTTCTGGGTTATGTTTGACATGGCACCATTCACTGGTGGTTGTCATTATGCCTGGAATTGTGAAGGTTATAAGAAAAACTGCGGAAGTTGCCCAGGTTTGTATTCAGCAGATCCTTTTGATATTACTTACAAAAACCTGATCTTCAAGAAAAAGTTCACTGACAAAACCAATATTCAAATCATTGCCGGATCGGAATGGCAATACAGGCAGGCAAAAGAAAGCATGTTATTTAGAAACAAAACAATTCATAAAATTCTGATTTCAGTCAATCCGGCCATTTTCAAGCCAACCGACAAATTGGAAATCAGGACTAAATCAGGAATTCCTTCAAACAAAAAAGTCATATTTTTTGGTGCTCTGGGGCTTGATTCAGAACGAAAGGGCATGAAATACCTGTTAGAATCTCTGGCAATTTTAAGGGAACATCTACTGACAAGCTCCCAGATTAAAGACAGTATCTTTTTGTTAATAGCAGGTAACGGATTTGATAAAATTAAGGACCTTCTGCCTTTTGAATATCTTAATCTGGGTTTACTTGACAATACATATGGTATTGCATCAACCTATCAGGCTGCTGATATCTTTGTTTGTCCCTCAGTTGAAGATTCGGGTCCTTCAATGATAAATCAATCACTTATGTGCGGGACACCGGTTGCCGCTTTTGAAATGGGGGTAGCCTTTGATTTGGTTGTAACCGGCAAGACAGGATATCTGGCAAAGATCAGAGACAGCAGTGACCTTGCACAAGGCATTTACAATATTTTAACATTAAATGACATTGAATATAAAAAGCTGTCAGAAAACTGCAGAGAACTGGCACTTGAACTCTGTTCACCTGAAGTTCAGATTGAAAAATTCGAACAGATTATTAAATCTCCTGAGACTGCCCCGGATTTATAAATTCAATGAATGCCGATCGCAGAGATAAACCGGACTTTCTCATTTAATTGAAAATTATTCGTTTATGATATCAGGACGAATTAATTTAATAGTCTAGAGCATGAATATTATGGTGGTCCTGGACGATCTGTATCCAAACGGATTGGCTTCAACTGTAAGAATACATTTATATGCTAAAGGTTTCGTTGAAAGTGGCCATAAGGTTTTTATAATAATACCGAGACCTTATGAGAAACATGGCAAGACTCCAAAAAACACTGAACCGTATGGTTTTGTTGATAATATTGAATTTAAATACTCAGCATTAACAACCCAGAGGAGCAAGTATTTCCTTGTACGGCAGGTTATTGATATTTTTGCTTTGTTAAATGCTGCTGTTTTAACCTTTAAAAGACGAAGAGACACCAATATAATATTGGTAGTAAGTAATAATTTAATTCAGATTATTCTTTTTAAATTAATGGCATTCATTACCCGTAAAGTCATTATTCTGGAAAAAAGTGAATTTCCATTTATTTTTCATAAAAAGCGGTCGTCAAATTCTATTTATCAGAGACTTTATATTAAATATGTTTACAGGTTATTCGATGGTTTAATTGTTATCTCAAAGAATCTGGAAACTTACTTTATGAGTAAAATATCCCCCAGGGCAAAAATATTACATGTTCCTATTATTGTTGATTCACAAGTTTTTGTCAGTATCGGCGAATTTTCAAAATTATCAAATGAAGTTGTCTACGCAGGAATATTAAATCAATCAAAGGATGGGATCCTTGATATTATTAAAGCATTCAGCCTGTTGAGACAGGTTTATAAAGATAAAAAACTGGTTTTAATGGGTGATATCGATGCATCTGAATGCAAAGAAGAGATTTATAAGGTTATTTCAGATTACAATATAAGCGAAAATGTAGTTATTACAGGTTATCTTTCCCGTGCAGAAATGATAAAGCGGTTGGGTGCTGCCGAAGTGCTGATACTCGCAAAGCCAAAGGGTCTGCAATCGGAGCACAGTTTCCCAACTAAGGTAGGTGAATACCTGGCAACAGGAAAACCCGTGGTGATTACTAATGTTGGATGTATCAACCAATATTTAACCGACGGCGAAAATGCATTTATCGCTGAGCCAGAGAATATTGAATCGCTTTATAGGAAGCTCATGGAAGTGTATGGTAATTATAAGCGATCTCTTGAAATTGGTCGGAAAGGCCAGCAGATCGCTATAAAACAATTTGACTATGGAATTCAATCACAGTTTATTACAGATTTTTTTAAGGAAAGGATAGACAAAAAATACACGCATGCTTAAAATTGTTGTTACAGGTGATTTTTGCCCGATTTATAATAGCGGAGGAATAACTAAAGGGGCTGCTTATAAGGACATGTTTGGAGACTTTCCTGATACGATAAAAGGAAAAGATATTCATATCACTAACCTTGAGTGTCCAATTACCAGCCGCACGGAAACCATACCAAAATATGGGCCAGTTTTAAGGGCAACGCCTGAAACGATTAAAGCATTGAAATACACTCTGGTTGATGTAGCCTGTCTGGCAAATAACCATATTCTTGATTTTGGGAATCAGGGACTTTTCGATACAATTAATCTATGTAAAAAAAATGGCATAAGGACAGTTGGTGCTGGTAAAAACCTCAGCGAAGCTTCCGAAGTACTTTATTTAACAGTTAAAAATAAAAACATTGCAATTATCAATATAACGCAACATGAGTTTTCTATAGCACTGGAGGAAAGAGCAGGAGCAAATCCATTGAATATTGTTCAAAACTATTATTCAATTATTGAGGCGAGAAAGCATTCCAAAATAGCTTTGGTAATTGTCCATGGTGGAAATGAAGAATATCACTTACCGTCCAGGCGAATTGTTGACACTTATCGGTTCTTTGCCGATATTGGAGCAAGTGCAGTTATAAGCCACCATTCTCATTGCATAAGCGGATATGAGATATTTAATGGTGTTCCAATATTCTATGGGCTGGGAAATTTTATATTTGACAGGTCAGTAACAGTGGTTCCAGACACATGGTTTACAGGACTGATATTGTTTCTGAATATTGATGATTCAGACAAGATTACATTTGAGTTAAAACCATTTTTTCAGTCTAAAAAAGGATTAGGTTTTAAATTGTTGGATGGGTCAGATAAAGTTGCTGTAATGAAAGAGATTGACCTTTATTCCGGGGTCATTAAAGATAGTCAAAAGCTTCAACATTATTGGAACAAATTCTCTGAGGAAAGCAGGCACTACTACTACACCAAATTGGTTGGATTGGGCACCATCAGAAGAAAATTATACCGAATTCCATTTTTGCAAAAATGGCTTTTCCCAATAAAAAGAAAAGCTGTACTTTATGATATGGTAAAATGCGAAGCACATAATGATGTAATTTCAGATTTGTTACTCAAAGATTTAACGAAGAAGTAAACTCCAATACGAAAACCGGAGTCTAAACCCGGTTGTCAGCACGAATTGTAAACATTTATAAGTGGTCATATGAGGAGATTGTTGAAGAGGTTTTACAAAAATACCTGGCTGGGTCATGTGGTACTATACCCAATAAAAAAATCAGTTGATTTTTTTTATTTTCATTTTATTCCTGAAGAAACAGTCACTAAATGGGAATTTGAAAAAGCTTTTGGATATAAACTAAATCTTAAAAATCCTTTAACACTTAATGAAAAGATCCAATGGCTTAAACTCAACGATAGGACCCCCCTTCATACAAAATGTGCGGATAAGTATGCAGTAAGGGAATATGTTAAAGAAGTAATTGGAAATAAATACCTTGTCCCCTTATTTTTGCAAACTTTCAATCCAAAGGATATACTTCCTGAGAATCTGCCCGACTGTCCAGTTATTATTAAAACGAATCATGACAGTACAGGAGGTATTATTATTAAAGATAAGAACACAATGGACTGGAAGAATATTCAGAAAGCACTGAGAAAACGGTTAAGAGTAAATTATTACTACCCAACCAAAGAATGGCCTTATAAAAATATCAAACCATGCATAATCGTCGAAAAATTGCTAAGTGATGAACGGGGAGAGATCCCTTTTGATTATAAACTTCATTGTTTCCATCAGAAAGTCGAGATGATACAAGTTGATATGGACAGAAACACTTTACATCATAACAGAAACTGGTACAATGCCAGGTGGGAAAGAGAACCCTATAAATGGTCATCATTTAAAGATGGGAAATGGACAGATCCCAGAGACACCGATGTGGATAAACCAAAATCGTTGGATAAAATGATTGCATTGTCAGAGAAATTATCCAAAGAATTTCTCTACGTGAGAGTAGATTGGTACAACATCAATGGAGAGCTGTTTTTTGGTGAACTGACGTTTTCGCATGATGGAGGATTCAGCCCAATTGTTCCGAAAGAATGGGACAGGTACTTTGGAGACAAGTTAAGACTTCCGGGTAAAGATAGAACATCTGAAAATATATCTAACTTAACTGAATCCGAAGCGATTTGAGTATTTGTATGTAAGATAGTATGAATATATTGATGTTCAATACATATAGTCCCTATCGGGCTTCTGGAATTGTCGCTTTGGATTTATTTAATCAACTTCAAAAAAAAGGGCACAAAGTAAAATTATTGGTAAACAGATATAATCCCACCTATCCGGAGGGAGTGGTCAGTATAGAATCCCATCCGATGAGTTTGAAGCGGACAACTCTTTATAAATTTCAATGGAGATATGAAAAGTTAAAATCGTATCTTAAAATAAAAACAAAAGATTTAACAAATCCGGATTACCGGATTTTTCAATTGAATGAGCAAAAGTTAATATATAACACGGATCTGCTTATAAAAAAAGCAAGTATAAAGCCAGACGCAATTATTATCCTGTTTGTGAAGAAATTCATCAATGCAAAAAATATTTATGAATTACACAGTAAAACCAAAGCGCCGGTTTTTTGGCTGATGTACGATATGGCACCTTTAACGGGTGGCTGCCATTATTCATGGGATTGTACCGGGTATCAAAATAATTGTGGTAACTGTCCGGGCCTCTTTTCCTCAAATCCTCATGATATAACCTACGAAAATATTTCATTTAAAAGGAATTACTTAAGCAAAACCCAAATTGAAATTATAACAGCTTCGGGGTGGCAATTTCAACAGGCAAAAAGGAGTTCCTTGTTTAAAGACAATCCTGTTCATAATGTATTACTTTCGGTTGATTCAACTATTTTTAAGCCTGGGGATAAAGATCAGATCAGATTAAAATTAAATATTCCACTGAACAAGAAAATACTGTTTTTTGGATCTGTCGGACTTTCAGAAAAACGCAAGGGGATGCACTATTTAATTGAAAGTCTGAAAATTTTAAAACAAGATCTGGAATTATCCGGTAAATTGTCTTCAGAAGAAATTGTTTTACTTATTGCCGGAGGAGAAGTCGGACAAATTATTGATAATTTGCCTTTTAGGTATCATTTTCTTGGAATGGTTAGCAATACATATGGTATAGCCTCAGCCTATGAAGCTGCCGATGTTTTTATCTGTCCCTCCATTGAGGACTCAGGTCCCATGATGATCAATCAGTCACTTATGTGCGGCACACCAGTCGTTTCATTTGAAATGGGTGTTGCCTTCGATCTGGTAATAACAGGAAAAACCGGATACAGAGCCAAATTAAAAGACACAAATGATTTGGCTAAAGGAATAATGAATATCCTTACATTGGATAAAGCCAACTATAGTAAAATGGCAGATAATTGCAGGAAACTTGCATTAGAACTTTGCTCACCAGACGTTCAATCGGCAAAAATCGAGCAAATTCTGAAAAATGAACCTTATCAATAGTGAACATTTTGATTATATTTCATTCCTAGCTGAGACTTTATGAATTCCACCTATCCACGAGTGCTCATCTTTGGGCAGCCTTTTAATAACTACTCCGGAGGAGGTATAACACTGACAAATCTTTTTAAAGGGTGGACGAAGAATAAAATTGCTGTCACATACCTGGGACATGGATTATCTAATATCACAACTGACATTTGCGACACATATTACCAGCTTGGAAAAGAAGAGCATAAATGGAAATTTCCTTTCAATTTAGTCCAAAAAAATTTTCCTTCTGGCCTTAAATCTTTTGAGCAGAAAACCGGGACTCACGTAATCCGTTATAAATCCGGGGTCCGAAATAAAATAGTAAATCGATTTTTTTACCCTTTGCTTAAATGGCTGGGATTGTATCATACTATGTCAGGAATTTCATTGTCTCAAAAGTTTAAGCATTGGTTATCAGAATTTAAACCTGAGGTTTTATATGTGCAGGTCGCATCACGGGAAACTTTACTATTCGCAAGCCAGCTGGTTGATTACCTGGAAATACCATCTGTAAATCATGCGATGGATGACTGGCCATCGTCAATAAGAACCCACGGATTATTCAAATCCTACTGGTATAAAAAAATAGATGCTGAATTAAAGCAATTCATTGAAAAAGTTGATCTTAACTTCAGCATCAGCGAGGCTATGTCAGATGAATATCAAAGAAGATATGACAAAAAGTTTATTCCATTTCATAACCCGGTCGACAGCAAGGTTTGGCTACCACATGTGAAAAAAGATTATGAATTAAATAAAGAAAAAATAACCATCCTTTATTCCGGCAGAATTGGAATAGGGATAACGGAATCAATAATGGATGTGGCTTCAGCTATTGATACAATTAAGAATGAGCAAGTCAGAATTGATTTGCATATTCAGACATTCACGAAAGATCCGGACATTTTGAATAAACTGCAAAAATTCCGTTGCGTGGTAATAAATCCTTTTACTGCTTATGAACAATTACCAAAAATATTTTCAACAGCTGATATCCTGCTTCTCGCAAATGAATTTAATGTGAAAGGGCTTGTATATCTGAAGTACTCCATGCCAACCAAGGCATCTGAATATATGATTTCGGGAACTCCAGTTCTACTGTATGCTCCGAAGGAGACTGCAATTTCTACGTTCTTCATGAAAAATGAGTGTGGTTGCTGTGTATTGGAAAGGAGTTCTGTTGAATTAAGAAATGCCCTGGATCATTTAATTAATGATGAAAATTACAGAAGGAAATTGGGTCAAAATGCAGTGGCATTGGCAATGGACAAATTTGATCAGGTTAAAGTCCGGAATGAATTTCAACGACTTTTGATTGACATTTCCCATAATTAAATAAACAGATTAAACTGCTTAAAAGCAATATCCATTTACTAAATCAAGTTATTAATCAAAATTTAATACTCTTTGTAATTTTTCTCCCTAGTTTTACATTCCTGAAGATAATTTATTAAAGAGTTTTAAAGGTTTATTTCCTCCATATATTAATGGAGAATTTAGTTAGTTGACTTAATTCCTTCGGGATCCCGACGGCTTCAGGACTGTGACTGACGGGGCGAAGCTGTAAATTGCCGGGGACTTAAATCTATTGGCTTTCAGTACCCTTTTAAAAAAGTGAGGCTTTCGAAAAAGATCAGCTTTGATGAATAATTCCAGATCCTCTATATTGACTTTTCTTCTTAGTTCCTTTACAAAAGGTCATGAAAGAAGTATAAAAGCCAAAAAGAATATTTTCTTTTCCCTTATTATCAAGGGTCTCAGCATTTTCATAAGCCTGCTCCTTGTACCATTAACTATCCATTATGTTAATCCGACTCAATATGGAATCTGGCTTACGCTAAGCTCTATAATTGGCTGGTTGGGTTTTTTTGATATCGGATTCGGGAATGGTCTGCGAAATAAATTTGCTGAAGCAATGGCAAAGGGTGAGCATGAACTGGCCCGCACTTATGTGAGTACAACATACGGCATTTTAACTATTATTATCGGTACTGTATTAGTTATCTTTTTGTGCATCAATCCCTTTCTGGAGTGGTCAAGAATACTCAATACTCCAAGCGAAATGTCGCATGAGTTAAGTATTCTGGCCTTGATTGTTTTCGTTTTCTTTTGTGTTCAATTCATTCTTCAACTGATAACAACCATCCTGACTGCGAGCCAGGAACCTGCAAAAGCATCATTTTTTAACTTTCTTGGAAGCTTATTCTCCCTGGTAATTATATTTATTTTAACCAAGACGACGAAAGGTAATTTAATTTATCTGGGAACGGTTTTGGGTTTAACACCTGTTTTAGTACTTATTGCTTCAAGTATTTGGTACTATAACACAAAATATAAAAAATATGCTCCCTCAATTAAATATGTAAAATTTAGCTATGCCAAAAATTTGATGACTCTCGGAATAAAATTCTTTATTATTCAAATAGCCGCCGTCGTCATTTACCAGACAAGCAACATAATAATTGCCCAGCTTTTTGGTCCCACTGAGGTAACCCCCTATAATATAGCCTTCAAGTATTTCGGAATAATATCCATGGGCTTTGGTATTATTATGGTTCCACTATGGAGCGCCTTCACGGAAGCCTGGATAAAGAAAGATATTCCCTGGATAAAGAATACGGTGAAAAGACTAATTCAGCTTTGGGGACTGGTTAGCCTTGTTACACTAATTATGCTTGTTTTTTCAAATATTGTCTACAAAGCCTGGGTGAAAGAGATAACGGTTCCTTTAAGCACATCAATCGTTATGGCTGTTTATGTTATTATTAATGCCTGGTGCGCAATATTTGCACATTTTCTTAATGGTGTAGGGAAAATTAAACTGCAATTGTACAGCGGATCTTTTGGTGCTCTGGTTAATATCCCTTTGAGTATTTTTTTAGGCAGACAACTTGGAATTTATGGAGTTGTATTATCCACTACTTTGCTATCAGGCATAAGTGCAATCTGGTCACCTATTCAGTATGCGAAATTAATAAGAAACAAAGCAACCGGAATCTGGAATAAATAAACTGAATGTAAGATCGCAAAATCATTGAAAATAGATGTATAATATTCATCAATTGCTGGATTGGGACACTCAATTTTTTGGATACAAAATAGCAGCGATCCAGACCCTGAATTTAAAATTGAATGAGTTAGACAAAATAATATCTGAACTTAAGGAGCATGAATATAAACTGGCCTATTGTTTTGTTAATCCTGATGATGAGACCTCCAATTCCTCCTTAAAAAATGTATCAGGACTTCTGGTTGATAAGAAGATTACATTCTCGTTGGGAATTGATAATGTGGACAATTTTACCAGTTGCATTTTTATAAAACCATATAATCTGAATTTTGCCACCGAAAAGTTGAAATCATTAGCGTTACAAAGCGGTATTTATTCAAGATTTAAGACTGATCCAAATTTTAAAAACAATGAATTCGAAAGGTTATATATAGAATGGATCGAGAAATCAGTGAAGAAGATAATTGCAAAAGAGGTCCTGGTATATTACGAGAATGAGGATGAAAAAGGATTAATAACTTTGGGGCTTAAGAAAAATATTGGGTCAATTGGTTTGCTTGCCGTTGATGAAAAAGAAAGAGGAAAGTCAATAGGCAGGAAATTAGTTCAGCAAGCCCTGCTTTATTTTAATAAGAGAAAAACTGAAACTGTTGAGGTTGTTACGCAAGCTGACAATATAAGTGCCTGTGGTTTTTACAGATCCATGGGATTTAAGACTAAAAGTATTGTGAATATTTACCATTTATGGATAAACTAAAAATACCATTTAACAAGCCATACCTGACAGGTAAGGAGATGCATTATATGTATCAGGCTATCTACTCAGGTAAAATATCAGGTAATGGCATGTTTACTCAAAAGTGTCATAAATTCTTTGAAGAAAAATTTGGCTTTAAAAAGGTCCTGCTAACTACTTCTTGTACAGATGCTCTCGAAATGTGTGCAATGCTTGCTGATATTAATCCGGGGGATGAAGTTATTATTCCTTCGTACACTTTTGTATCGACAGCGTTAGCATTTGTCAGACAGGGCGCTAAAATAGTTTTTGCTGACAGCAACAATTACAATCCAAATATTGATGTTAATCTAATTGAAGAATTAATTACACCACGGACTAAAGTCATAGTTCCCGTTCATTATGCAGGAATTGCCTGCGATATGGATGCGATTATGAATCTGGCCACGAAATATAAATTATTAGTCATTGAAGATGCAGCTCAGGCAATTGACTCTTACTACAAGGATAAGCCGTTGGGCTCAATAGGGCATATGGCAGCATTTTCCTTTCATGAGACCAAGAACATAAATGCAGGGGAGGGCGGAATGATTGTTATTAATGATGAACGGTTTATTAAAAGAGCTGAAATAATCTGGGAGAAAGGCACCAACCGATCAGAGTTCTTCAGAGGGGAAGTAAATAAGTATGGCTGGATCGATATTGGTTCTTCATTCCTCCCATCTGAAATAATTGCTGCTTATCTTTATGCACAATTAGAAAATCTTGAAAATATACAAGCCAATAGAAAACAGATTTGGCTAACATATTTTGACAAATTAGAGAAATGCTGTAATAAATATGGCGTGAGAATGCCCTTTTTACCTGAATATGCAACAAATAACGGACATATGTTTTACCTTGTATGTTCAAGCCTGGAGCAAAGGACATTATTGATCGAATATTTAAAATTGGAAGGAATATATGCTGTTTTTCACTATTTGAGTTTACATAAAAGTCCTTATTATCAGTTCAAACATGATGGCCGGGAATTGATAAACAGCGACAGATATACAGATCAACTAATCAGGCTCCCTTTGTATTACGAATTGACTTTGGCAGATGTTGAAAAAACTATTGACTCTGTCAAAGCATTTTTTGCCAACAATGGATAAAATTATACAATACCTTTTTCTGATACTTATCCCTTTTTATCCTCTATGGGCGTGGGCGACTGAAAATCTGGTCAAGTTATATATTAATAAATTAGTCATTTTACTATTAATACCTATTGCTATATACCAGCTGATAACTAAGAAGGTCAAATTCCCGAAGTACTTGTTTTTCCTTGTTGTATTTACACTTTACCATTTAACCTCAGTTTATATAAATAAGCTTATTCCACTGGACACAAATTGGGTGTATTTTATTCTGTCTGATCCCAATTTTCTGGCATGTGTTTTTTTCTTCATAATTGAAAATTCTCATTTCGATGAAGGATTTATACATAAACTTAATCGCTGTATTTTTACTGTAGTAGTCATATCCTTAATAGTAAGCTTAATACAAATAAAATTCCGTTATTTCTTTGTTGATCCGATTTTATATACCAACAAAGATTATGTCCATTACATAGAACAAGGCAGAATCTTCTCAATTTATAGTTGGATTGATCTTAATTCCTTAGGAATAAGCTTCCCGATTATGCTCTCTATTTTATTGAGCATCAACAGTACAGAGAAGATTTTTTTTCCTGTAACTCTTATCAGCGGTATTGTTGTATCATTTTTAACCCGGGCAAGATATGTAATGCTATCAACACTTATTGTCTTTTCACAATTATTTTTTGTCTCAAAAATTGAGATTAGAAAGAAAATATATATACTTCTTCTTGCCAGTTTCAGTATCATAGTTTTAATCATAATTGCCAGAGCATATGATTTTAATATTAAGCAGATTATTGAAAACAGGATATTAGAAAAAGGAAGTGGTTTGGCTTCAGCCCGTGTCAGAATAACATCTTATGAAATATTTCTACTAAAATTTCCTGAACATCCATTATTTGGGGTTGGACCAGCTACCAGACTTGATGTTGTTCAATTATTAAGAGGAGCGGCCCCTCTAATCCATGTAGGTTATCTATCATATCTATATTTTTATGGAATAATTGGTTCTTTGTTTTTATTTCTTTCAATATTTATATTAGTAAAAAATGCGTGGAATGTTGGGAGGAAGTATTTGTTCTGGGGTAGCTTTTATGGCTTGCTGGCCTTCTGTTTTGCAAATACTACTTTTGTTTATTTCAACTTAAGCGAAGTAGGTATTATTTTGGCGGTGATATATTTAAAATACTTCAATGATAAATCATCTTTAGAATTACCAGATGATAAAAAGCTGCAGGGGATAAGAACTGCCCAATTACCGGATGAATAGTATTTCAAAATGATGATGGTCTCCCTAAAAAGAATAAATCATGTTTAATGATAAAACATTGTTAATCACTGGAGGTACAGGCTCTTTTGGAAACGCCGTGTTACGCCGCTTCTTAAACTCGGATATAAAGG
>Ga0153915_10002691_pt1 | contig 16183 bp, 11 predicted proteins | sample Opewatmetagenome_2_FD_107003 | JGI IMG/M metagenome (GOLD analysis project Ga0153915, IMG submission 107003) | Freshwater wetland microbial communities from Ohio, USA - Open water 3 Core 3 Depth 3 metaG | ecosystem: Environmental > Aquatic > Freshwater > Wetlands | place: USA: Ohio, Lake Erie...
AGCGCAGCCACCCAAAGAATAGCTCCGGTTATAATTACAATTAAATATACAACTGTTTTTCTCTTTCTATGCGAGATGTACAGATAAAGCTCGTAAAAGAATGCACACCAGCAGCATAGCCCTATTGTCCATCCTGTTGAACTTGCCCGGTAAAAATATTGAGCTATATCTTTTTTATCGGTCAGAAACATTATACCGTAACTTATAGTCCATGGTATGGTTAAAAAAACTACCAGCCCCAATATAAAGTACAGAGGATGCCTGAACTTTTTTCTGGACAATAAATTGACAGAGAACTTTAATAATTCCATGCTGATAAAAAATGATATAACGGCTAAAGTTATTCTCAAAATAGAAATTCACTTATATTATATTAAATACTTCCCTGAGTAAACATATACTTAATTCCGCCGCCCGCAGTCCGTTCTATTCCCTTACGGCGTATTTTAAAAAAACCGCATACGGTAAATTCTGTACACTCCTTGAACAATCTATCAAGCCGGAGCAGATAAAATTTAATTATTTGCTACGCTTGCTATTTCTCTCTTTTCAGCTGCCGATAAAATCTTATCAAGATCAATTAAAATTAAAAGCCTGTCTTCCAGTTTTCCAACTGATTTAATAAACTCCGAATCTATACCTGTAGTTAACGCAGGGGGAGCTTCAGTTATGTTCATAGGTATTCTTAAAACTTCGCTTACCGAATCCACAATAAATCCGATTATTCGGCTTTCAACATCTACAACAATAATTCTTGTGTCTTTATTCTTCTCAACTTTCTGAAGCCCGAGCCTTGTTCTTAAATCGACAATCGGTATCACTTTCCCACGCAGATTAATTACACCTTCAACAAATTCCGGGGAATTAGGAACCTTTGTAATCGGAACCATTTTATTGATTTCTTGAACTTTTAAAATATCCACGCCAAATTCCTCATTCCCTATTTTGAAACTTACAAGCTGGAGAAGTTCCCCTGATTCATTTTTGCCGCTGTTTTCCTTCGACATAGAGTATTCCTTCTTTTATTTAATTTAAACTGATTGACTTTATGCCTTGATAACCTGTAATTCCTTAATTAATCATCGGAATTTCTTTCCAATTTTTAAGTATTGTTCGATAAACCTGCTATTTACCTTTTTTAATGCGTTTTTTTGACCATCATTATCCTGTTTGTACCATGCCTGTTTTTCGAATAAGCTGTAAAATCCCCCGAAATAATCAGATATTTCGTTGCTTTTTTATAAAAATTTACGAAAATATTTTGCATTGTTGGAAATATTTATTATTTTTCGACCGTAAAACGATTTTGGTCGAAAATGAATCATACAAAAGATGACGAAATAAGGAATACAATATTAGAAGCAGCTAAGACTGTATTCAAAAAGTGGGGATTATACAAATCCACTATGGAAGACATTGCTCAGGAAGCAGGAAAAGGAAAAAGCACACTCTATTATTATTTCAAATGCAAAGAAGAGATTTTCGAAACTGTTGTTCTTGAGGAATTCAACACAGTATTCGGCTACACAAGAAAGGCGGTTGAAGATATTCCTGCCCCTAAAGAAAAACTAAAGCGCTATATTTTTGAAACATTGACAACAGTTAAAAATTTAATGAACAGTTATAGTATTGTGAGAAGTGAAGTTAAAGCAAACAGGTATTTAATTAAAAAAATCCAGGATATCATATTACTAAAAGAGGAAGAATTTATTAAGCAGATACTCGAATTAGGAGTAAACAGTAAAGAGTTCAGTTTTATTAACGAAAATGAACTGCAAAATGCAGCAAAAGCAGTTACGGGCATAATCAGCGCTATGGAGCTTTATTTATTTCTCGATAACGATGATTTTGAACAGATTGATATTGCCGCTAAATTAATTGCAAACGGCATCTAAATTTTTTTAAATTATTTTCGACCATAAACCGTATTTAGTCTAAAATTACAAAAAGGAATAGATATGAAACATAAATATTATTCACTATTACTTATTACAGTATTTCTTCCATTCATCTTTATAGCTTGTTCCGGGAATGGAGATGATGACAGCTCAGAAAAGATAATTAACGTCATAGCAAAACAGGCAAGAAAATTTTCCGGAAATGAAGCTATTGCCTACAGTGGAACAATAGAAGAATCGGAAGTTACGCCTCTAAGTTTCAACCTTGTCGGAAGTGTCTCCCGTGTTCTTGTTTCCGAAGGAGATTACGTAAAACAGGGGCAGCTTCTTGCAGTTCTAAATGACGAAACATATAAAAACAGTTATGAAATGGCTTTAGCTTCGCAAAAGCAGGCGGAAGATGCATATAAACGATTATTGCCGATGTACAAAAACGGCAACCTTCCCGAAATAAAGCTTGTAGAGGTAGAGACCGGCCTTCAGCAGGCAAAATCGGCAGCGGCAATTGCTAAAAAGAATCTGGACGACTGCAAACTCTACTCCCCCGTCGAAGGAATGGTAGGAAAACGTTCGTTAGAACCGGGAATGAGCATAATACCGGGGCTTTCATCCATCAGCATTGTCAAAATCGAAAAAGTGTTCGCACGGGTGCCTGTTGCTGAAAATGAAATTTCGCTTATAAAGAAAGGGCAGAAAGCTCTTGTGAACATTGGCGCCATAAATAACGAAACATTTACCGGCATTGTTGAAGAAATAGGAATAATGGCAGATCCGATTGCCCATACCTATAAGATAAAAATAGCGCTTCAAAACAGGAAAGGCATTCTAAAACCGGGAATGATCTGCACAGCCGCTCTTGATAAAATTGAGAAATCCGACAGATTGTTTGTTCCGAGCAGTTCGGTTCTTGTCGATGAGCAAGGAAAAAACTTCGTTTACACTGTAAATCAAAACAAAGCTTCAAGAAAATATGTAAAGACCGGCAGGCTTTTGACTGACGGCGTCGAAATTACAGATGGATTGAATGAAGGGGAACTTGTTGTAGTAACCGGTCAACATAAACTTGTTGACAATTCTTCAGTAAATATTGTCAATAAATAGCCGGGAGACAGAATTAAAATATGAAAACCAAGCGAACTCTAATAGAAATAATATTCCATTATAAAGAACTGATAATAATATCAACGGCTGTTTTGGTGCTGTTTGGTATTGTGGCTCTTACACAGATGCCACGCGATGAATTTCCCGAATTTAAAATCCGCCAGGGATTAATTATCGGGGTGTTTCCCGGGGCGACATCGCAGCAGGTGGAAGAACAACTGACTAAGAAAGTTGAGAATTATTTATTCCAATATGAAGAAGTAGATAAAGAAAAAACCCATTCCATTTCGAAAGAGAATGTAATGGTTATCTATGTCGAGGTCAGGAAAAAAGAAGATAATCCGAAGGCTTTCTGGGCAAAACTACGGCTTGGATTAAACGAGCTTAAAGGAGAACTTCCTTCAGGCGTTATGTCCCTTTCGGCAAATGATGATTTCGGGAATACATCCGCTATTCTTCTTGCCGTTGAATCGGAGACAAAAACTTACAAGGAACTTGAAAAATATATTGAAAAGTTCGAGGATAATGTCCGGAAAATAAGCGCTACTTCAAGGGTAAAACATTTCGGTTTGCAGAAAGAAGAGATAAATGTTTATATCGACGATGCTAAACTGACAAACTACGGAATAAAGCCTTTAGTAGTATTATCCGCCTTGAAACCTCAGGGAACCGTTAATTATTCAGGCGAAATTGATGACGGCAAATTTATAAGAGCAATACATATTCCATCGGGCTATAAAACTGAAAGCGACATTGCTAATCAGATAATATATTCAGACCCTTCCGGCAATGCAATACGCGTTAAGGACGTTGCAAAAGTTGTAAGAGAATATGAAGACCCCAGTTCATACATCCGCCTTAACGGGAAAAAATGCCTTATCATTTCTCTTGAGATGCTTCCGGGCAATAATATTGTGCAGTACGGAAACGACATAAAAAAAACAATTAACAATTTTATAAAAGAAGTGCCGCCCGATATCCATGTAGGAATTGTTTCCGATATGCCTGATTTTGTATCGCAGGCAATACTAAATTTTCTTAAAGAATTTGGGATGGCTATTTTTGCGGTTATTCTGGTAACTATGCTTCTTCTTCCAAGGAGAGTGGCTTTGGTGGCCGCTTCGGCAATACCGATTTCTGTTTTAATTACTCTCGGTATGTTATGGGCAAACGGGGTGGCTTTGCAGACAGTATCTCTTGCCGGGCTTATTATTGTGCTTGGAATGGTTGTAGATAATGCGATTGTTATTATAGATAATTATGTTGAAAAACTTGATCACGGCATATCGCCTCGCGATGCAGCTTCGCAAAGCGTTACAGACCTTTTCGGCTCGGTTTTCTCGGCTACATTGATCATCATCGTCTGCTTTATACCATTATCAATATTTATGACCGGGACCGCCGGAGATTTCATTAAATCACTCCCGATTACGGTCGGTTTTGCATTGTTTATTTCGCTTATCGTATCCGTACTGCTCGTCCCGATGATGAGTTATATGTTTATCAAGCATGGCATAAAAGGGGAAAACAGCAAGGGGCTTAAAGGCAAATTCCTTAACTGGCTGCAATCATTTTATGACAAGGTGCTTGAGACCTCTTTCAAAAATAAAAAAACAATTGTCGCAGTTGGAGTAATATCATTCATACTTGGTCTTCTTGTTCTTTTAATTACCCCTCAGCAGTCTTTCCCCCCTTTTGAACGGAACCAGTTTGCAGTTGAAGTCAATCTTCCGGCAGGAAGCTCTTTGCAGCAGACAGACATTGTTATTAAAGAAATTGAGAATTTACTTAAAAAAGACAAAAGAGTAAAAGAGACCGCATCATTTGTAGGAACAAGCTCGCCAAGGTTTAATACTCTCTATGCTCCTAATTTTCCTGCTAAACATTACGGGCAGATGCTTGTAATAACCGAATCCAGCGAAGCAACCAAAGAAATATTGAATGAATACAGTAAAAAATACAGCGACTCAAATCCGAATGCTTATGTAAAATGGAAACAACTTAATATGGCATTTACTAAAGCGCCGATTGAAGTCCGCATTTCGGGAGACAGCATAAAAACAATAAGAAAAATAGCCGATCAGATTTGCGGTATTGCGCGCGGAATTGAGGGTACTCAATGGGTAAGAACCGATTATGAACAAAACCTGCAGGCAGTTAAACTTAACCTAAAACAGGATGAAGTAAGCCGGCTCGGTTATTCTAAAATGCTTCTCGATTATTCTCTTATGGTAGGAACTAAGGGATTTCCCGTTTCTACATTATGGGAAGGAGACTACCCGGTCAATGTAAACCTTAAAGTAGATAAAAGGACAAAAACCAATATAGATGACATATTGAATCAATACGTTACTTCTCCCTTTTTAATATCATCGGTACAAGTAAGGCAGCTTGCCGATTTAAGCCAGGAATGGACTGAAGGCGAGATAGCAAGACGAAACGGAATCCGCACCATTACAGTAAGAATTGATGTTGAACGGGGCCTGTTCGCTTCAGCCATATTTAATAAAATAAGGCCTGCCGTCGATGGGTTGAAACTGCCGGAAGGCGTATCGTTAAGTTACGGCGGCGAATATGAAATGGGAATAGAAGAAATGACCCCGATGTATTACGCCCTTGCCGTCAGCATTGTTATAATATTTTTCATCCTTTTATTCCAGTTCAGAAAAATTAAAACAGCGGTATTGATTATGATGACGATGCCTTTAAGCATATTCGGGGCCGCCGCAGGGGTATTTATTACCGGTTATCCGTTCGGAGTTACTGCATTTATCGGATTAATTGGTTTAATAGGAATAATTGTGCGTAACGGGATTATATATATATCCTATGCGGAAGAATTAAGGCACGAGCATGGCCATTCCCTTGAAGAAGCGGCCATATCGGCGGCAAAGAGAAGAATGCGCCCAATATTTCTTACATCGGCAGCGGCGGCAGTGGGCGTTATACCGATGATTATAAGCCGCTCTCCTTTATGGGGGCCGCTTGGTTCGGTAATATGTTTCGGGCTTATCTTTGGGTTAGTGCTATCGTTGCTTGTACTGCCGGTACTCTATTATCTTTTTCACAGATCAGATTTCAATAAAGTTGAAGAGAGCGTAACTGTATGAAAAAAATAAAATATTTTGTTCTGTTTATAATGATTTTGTGCCTGAATCAAATTTACGCGCAAAAATCTTTAACGCTTCAGGAGAGTAAACAGCTTGCACTTCAGAACAACGCAAAAAGCAAAAACAGCCGGCTTGAGATTGAAGCATCCCGGCAGATTAAAAAATCTGCATTCACAAATTTCTTCCCTTCAATAAGCGCCGGCGGCGCAACATTTGAAGCGCAAAAAGGGCTTGTAGGAATGTCTCTCGGCGGAATGTCTATCTCGATGCTCGAAAAAGGGACGTTCGGTTTCATCAATGTTATACAGCCGGTATTTGCAGGCGGAAGAATATTGAATGGAAATAAACTTGCCCGGCTCGGAGTAGAAGTGAGCGAACTTCAGGAAAAGATGGCACGAAATGAAATTATACTGAAAAGCGAAGAACAATACAGGACAATTGTTTCTCTCGAAGAGAAATATAAGACAGTATTAAAATATGAAGAACTGTTAAACAGTATTTTACGGCAGGTAGAAGATGCATTTAATTCGGGCATTGTAATGAAAAACGACGTCTTGAAAGTAAAGCTTAAACTGAGTGAACTGATGCTGAATAAATCGAAACTCGAAAACGGCAGAAAACTTGCGGCAATGGCTTTTTGCCAATATATAGGCATTCCCTATGAGGAAGGGATTGTATTTGGAGATGCAATGGAAGTAACCGATACGCCTCAAAGCAGTTATACCGAGAATGCCGAAGCATTAAAGATGAGAAATGAATATAACCTTCTTCAAAAATCGGTTGAAGCTGAAGAACTGCAGACGAAAATGAAACTCGGCGAATACCTTCCGCAGGCGGGAATCGGAATAAGCGGGCTATATATGAAAATAGACGACGGAGAAAGCAATACACGAGGATTGGTTTTCGGAACAATTTCGGTGCCCATTTCACAATGGTGGAGCGGTTCGCACGAACTTCAGGAAAGAAGCATTAAAGAAGATATTGCTAAAAATAACTTTAAGAATAATTCCGAACTTTTACTTCTTCAAATGGAAAAAGCGTGGCAGGACCTAACAGATTCATACAAACAATATCAATTGAGCGTTCAGTCGAAAGAACAAGCGGAAGAAAATTTAAAAGTTAATAACGACAGTTATAAGAACGGATTGATAAATGTATCTGACCTGCTTGAAGCGCAGGCGTTATGCCAGCAGATGCAGGATCAATATACAGATGCAAAAGTAAATTATTTAATTAAGAAAACGGCTTATCTGCAGACAACCGGAAGATAAACAAAGAATATTTTACGGGGATAATAATCATGCTAACGGCTTAATTATTATCCCTTTATTTTGAATACCGTTTATTTTTATTACAACCGGTTCTTCAAACCTGAGATGCTTTGTATATTCTTTTTCTTCGAAAACAGGCCTGCCCATAAGCCAGTTCCAGTCAATGAAACCTTTCTTTGTAAAACCGTCTATTGTAAAAAAACCAACTCTGAACGAGGTAAGATTCTGGAAAAAATGAGAACCCTGCGAAGGCGTTACATTAAAATCCTTAAAATTAGATTCAACAATAGCGCGCACGCCTGAAATCTGCTCCCATAATATAGGAATTCCAAGCCAGGGATCGAGGGTACCGAGCCTTCCGGCGCCTATTAAAAGATAAGGCCTGTTTTCTTCGAGGAGACGGGAATTGAACTGCGCTATTTCATGAGCGGTTTCGAGGGTTTTTGAACGGTCGAATTTATTTATGTCCACAAACACAATATCATGAATATCCGAGATTATGCCGTTGCCGAGCACATTATTGCTCGACGATATTAATTCATCATCAGCGTGTGAATTGATTTCAAGTTCCTCAAGTTCGCTGTTCAGCACAAGAGGCCTCATCTGAAGAAAGGCAAATTCAATAGGGCTCCCCTCGGGCACACTTAAGTTGACTGCAAATTCTATTTCCACGGGAGAACCCATTCCCATACTGCCGAGCTCAAGAAGCATCTGAAGCATTGCAGGGAGAGGAAATAAATTGTACTTAAGCACAGGGGCAAGAGTAAAGAGCCTTATTCCGGGCCTTGCAACTCCATCGTAGATAATTTCATTTTCGACAGAATAAGTAGAACCGATTTTAAAAAGAGTTCCATCCTCATCAGCCTTATTAAGAGAGTATCTCTTTATAAGTTCATCTTCGCTTAAATAAAGCCTGTCCCCAAGGTTCTCCAGATCAAGGGCAAAAAATTCCTGCGGGCTGTATCTTAAAGTATCTTCAATTGTAGGAAACTGCATAGAATGAGTAGGATATTTAGGACAGAACCGGATAGTATTTCCCCCTTCTACAATCATTTTACCAAGCCCAAGGGCAACGGCGGCAATTCCGTCATCCGAATGGAAAGGATGAGAAGGATAAAAATTATATGACCGCGCAACTCCGGATAGTTCAGGGTAATACTTCGCGTTATGTTCCCCTCCAATCAGGCGCTGGATGATTATAGCCATCTTCTCTTCTTCCAGCCTGTATGATGTAGCTTTAATATAATCTTTAGACTTCCTTGAAAAAACCGAGCTGTAAATCTGTTTAATTGCATTTAAAAGCTGCTGGAGGCGGACATCCGGGTCCCGATGATTATTCGGAAGCATTACCGTATCGTAAACGCCTGCGAACGGCTGCCCCTGCGAATCTTCAAGAAGGCTTGAAGAGCGGACAGCTATCGGTTCGTCAACGACGCTCAGATAATCTGTCAGGTTGTTTACAACAATCTTCGGAAATATTTTAGCTCTTATAAAACGGTCAAGAAGATGTTTATCGTTCTTAACGTTAAAAGCGAAATCGCGCAGGTGATTATCATCGAGAAATTGATCGAAAGTATCCGTTCCGATTACAACGCCCGAAGGGACGAATATCTCCACTCCTCCGAATTTATTCCGGATATCAAAACTGCTTAAAAGAGAGTTTACAAAACCAAGCCCCCTCGCTTTGCCGCCGATAGACCCCCCGCCAACTCTTGCAAATGTACTTTTTTTATCAAAAGTATTTTTATCAAAATCGGCAATAACCCCAATATGCCGCGATGTTCTGAACTGATGAAGATAGCTTATAAGAAGATTCCTCAAATCGGAAACCGAATTAAAATCGGATACTTTTTTAGGCCTTAACTGATGGGCAAGCCAAAATTCCGTTCTCGCTTTAAGCCAGTTTGAAAAATGATTTCTTGATGCATGATAAACGATAGAAGAATCGGGAACCGTTTTTAACAACACTTCAAGCTCCGCAAGATTGGAGGCTGTTCCGTAAGTTCTTTTTTCGGCGTCCATAAAAACAAACCCGCCGAACCCGAAATTGTTTTTAACAAACGAGCTTAAATCATGCAGAAGAGTGGGGGAACCTTTAAGAATAAATGATGCGCCTATCGATAAGGCCAGCAATTCATTTGCGGCTACACTCGACTGCAAAAGGATTGGTATATCGGGGTGCTGCGATTTGACTTTTTTGCAAAATTCAATACCGGCTTTGGGATCCGACTTTCCATTCCGCACAAAATCGATATCGGAGATTATGCCAAGGATACATTCCTCGTATTTTACATAATAATTATAAGCTTCTTCATAACTTGAACAGAGAAGTATCTTAGGGCGGGCGCGCATCCTTAAAAATTTATGCGGAAGGTTTATCCCCTCCTGCATAAGTTCCTGCGACTGCTGCAGCACTTCGGTATAGATAAGGGGCAGATATGATGAATAAAAACGTATATTATCTTCGATTAGGATAATCGACTGTACTCCCGCTTGAGCCGTATCGTGTTCAACATTGAGTTTATCTTCAAGATACTTTATTATGCCAATAATAATCCTGTAATCCCCCTGCCAGATAAATATTTTATCGAATGCAGAAACATCCTTGTGAACAATTAAATCCAGCATTGCCCTGTTATCGTAACCAAGAAGCACAACGGGAATATTCAATCCCGAATCTTTTATTTTTTTTGCAAAATTAATTGCGGTCATATCGGCAATGTGCGGGGTAATAATAATCAGATCGAACCTGTTTTCGGAACTGATAATATTCAGCGCTTCCCTGCCTGAAGAGCAATGAACAAGTTCTGGCGAGTGGCTTAAATTCAAGCCATGATATTCTTTTCTGATTAATTCGTAGAGCCTTCCGTCTTCTTCGAATATATATGAATCATACAGGCTCGATACAAGAAGAATATCTCTAATCCGGAATCTCATCAGATTATGGAAATCGAGAAATTTCAGATTTTTGTTTCTGCCTGTTAAGTCTTCAGAAAACCTGCCGGATGCGCTGTCCATCAATTAAACCGATTATAATTAAAAATGCATTATTCAAAAAAGAGGGGGCGCAAAACTGCGCCCCGTTATAAAAATGGCATTAAAATTATACAATTCCCTGATCGAGCATAGAATTTGCGACTTTAAGGAAACCGCCTATGTTAGCTCCGTTAACATAATTCCCCGGAGTGCCGTATTTTTCAGCAGTTTCAACGCATGTCTTATGAATGCTCTTCATAATTCCATGCAGGCGCTGATCAACTTCTTCTCTACTCCAACTCAAACGGAGGCTGTTCTGCGACATCTCGAGCCCTGAAGTTGCAACTCCCCCCGCATTAGCGGCTTTGCCCGGGCCGTAAAGAATTTTAGCGTCAATGAATTGATTAATTCCTTCGATAGATGTAGGCATATTTGCGCCTTCGGATACTACATAAACGCCGTTCTTCAGAAGGTTAGCCGCATCTTTTCCATTAATCTCATTCTGGGTTGCGCTCGGGAATGCGCAATCGGCTTTATTATTCCATAAAGGATTGAAATCGGAATTCGGATTAATTTCGGTATATACAGCCGATTTATACTTATCGGCGTATTCTTTCATTCTGCCGCGGCGGATATTTTTGAGTTCCATAACAAAATGAAGTTTTTCATTATCGAGACCTGCTTCATCATAGATGTAACCATTTGAATCGGAAAGGGTTAGAACTTTGCCGCCGAGCTGCAATATTTTTTCAACAGTATATTGAGCAACATTGCCGCTTCCGGAAACAAGGCATTTTTTCCCCTCGAGAGTCTGGCCGCGCGTAGAAAGCATTTCCGCCGCGAAATAAACAGAGCCGTATCCTGTTGCTTCGGGACGTATTAAGGAGCCTCCCCAATTCAATCCCTTGCCTGTAAGAACTCCAGTAAATTCATTTCTTAATTTTTTATACTGTCCGAACAAGAATCCAATTTCTCTGCCTCCGACGCCTATATCGCCGGCGGGAACGTCTGTATTAGAACCGATGTGGCGGAACAATTCATTCATAAAACTCTGGCAGAACCGCATAACTTCAGCATCGCTCTTTCCTTTAGGGTCGAAATCGGACCCCCCTTTGCCCCCTCCCATCGGAAGTGTGGTCAAACTGTTTTTGAATACTTGTTCAAATGCAAGAAATTTAAGAATGCCGAGATTAACAGAAGGGTGAAAACGGAGCCCCCCTTTATAAGGGCCTATTGCGCTATTCATCTCAATCCTGAAACCGCGGTTCACCTGAACTTCTCCCTGATCGTTTACCCAGGGAACCCTGAACATAAGCACACGTTCAGGTTCAACAATCCTTTCAATAATTTTTGCCGCCCTGTACTCAGGGTGTTTTTCCAGAACATGAGAAAGCGAAAGAGCTACTTCGTAAACTGCCTGGTGGAATTCAGGTTCGGACGGGTTTTTTGCCTTAACCATCGCCATGAGTTCATCAACATAAGATGACATATTCTTTTCTCCGTGAAGTTTTTGTTTTAGTTATTTATTGTTTGAAACAGCCTATCAAACTCTTTAACCAAAAAACAATAATAGCGCCGGATTAGAAATGAGTAAAAGTATTTTTACTTGAAGAAAGGAACTCCGTAAATAGAAAATAAACAGAGCATTATTTGACGAGGATAAGAATGCTTAAATATTTTTATTTTGTTGTTACAGGCAAAATAGTTTTGTCATTTCAAATTTTCAAGAGAATATTTCATTTGGGATATTAATTTTATTTAACAATCAGAATTTAGACACGTGGTCTCTTTAAATGCTATGCTTAGCCTTTGTGCATTTTCCATCCCTGATTGAGCGGAGCATTATCTTTTGAACTATTTATATTCAACAACGAAACAAATTGAAACCTTCCCCCTGCTTTCACAGTATTCACAGTCTCAATAAGAGGCATTGAATTAGAAATCCTGCGCTACAGTGCAAAAAAATATTAAAACAGATTACCGATTTGGAATCTACCGGGAATCTAAAGAAATTTGAGTGACAAAAAATATGGAGTTCTTTTGGCATCCGGTAAAAAAAAGATAAACAACAGGCAAATCAAGCCAGGAAAAGAAAAAAAATCAAAAAAAAATTTAATAAAATGGGTAATCATTTTTTCAATTCCTGCGGCAGCATTAATTCTTTTTTTCCTTTTAAGGGACAGCAAGCCTGAATTCAGCGGAGAAAATGCATATAAAACACTTGTACAGCAATGCGATTTTGGCCCAAGAACGCCGGGCGCTGAAGCTCATAAAAAAACAAAAGAGTTCCTAATTTCTATATTAAATAAATATGCCGACCTTGTAAGCGAACAGAAGTTTTCTTATAAAGACAAACATGATACAACGAAAATCTGGGAAGGCTATAATATAGTAGCATCTTTTAATAAGGATAATTCAAAAAGGATTATGCTGTGCGCTCATTGGGATTCCCGTCCCTGGGCAGATAACGACCCCGATTCAACAAAGCATAAACAACCCGTTATGGGAGCAAACGACGGAGCTTCGGGCGTTGCCGTACTTCTTGAGATGGCCCGCCTTTTCTCAATTCAGAAACCAGATGTAGGCGTTGATATTATTTTATTTGACCTTGAAGATATAGGGGATGAAAATGCAGAAGATTTTCCTAATAGGCTTAATCCTTTTGCAATTGGGGCAAAAATGTTCTCGGATATGAACCCGAATTATAATCCCGCTTGGGGAATACTGCTTGATATAGTGGGGGATAAAAACCTAGAAATTCCAAAAGAAGCAAACTCAATGGCTCGCGCCGGTTCCGTAATAGACAAAATATGGCAGGCGGCAAAGAAACTGGGAATAAAAGAGTTTAAGGATGAAAACGGAGGAAGCGTAGGGGACGACCACATTATATTCCTCAAACGCTACATTCCTGTCGCCGATCTTGTACAGTCTCCTTTTCCTGAGTACTGGCATACAACGGGGGATACGCCCGATAAGTGCAGCAAGGAAAGCCTCGGGAAAGTTGGGCGTGTGCTTGTAGAAGTTGTTTATAATGAAGATTAGAACTATGATCTGATTGATAAACGGATTTACGGGGATGTTAATCCGCCGTAATCCGTTTAATAATAATGTTTTTATTTGTACTCGTCATAATTCACAACATACAGCCACCAGTTATTAAGTATGCCGTTTGTACTTCCTTTAGCCCTTGGCAGATGTTTGAACCACCAGATATGATGAAGCCGCATATCCCCGTTTCCCCATTCAAAGCAGTTAACAATTCTCTTTTTCCCGGAAAGATAGGGATATGTGTACCAGTCATCGCAATAGCTTTCCACGTATGTTTTGTTTCCCCATTCATAATCTTTCTGGCTGTTCGGAGCAAAATGGATATTGCCTATATTGGCCTTGCCGGGAAGAACTTTATCGTATAGCGTAAATTTATTCCACGCCGTGTTCTCATTCGCATCCCAGCTTCCGAATATGTGCCAAACAATCGATTCTGTTCTATGCCCCAGGTCTTCAAGCATACAATCGACTCCCCTTTCATAGTTAAAACCCATAATAATAAATTTGCGCGCGCATTTAACGTCAGGCACGGGATCGGAGTTGCAGAAATAAGCACCGCTGCCGACCATTGTCGATTCGTACCAAGAAAATCCGGGCGCTCCGAATAACCACACTTCATCAATCTGTTTCTTTTCTGCTTTTTCAACAAGATTAAAGTCTTCAATTATTTTTTTATAATCGCCGCCGCCTGTATCGTCTTTAAATTTTCTTGTTTCCCATGCCTGCATATAGGATTCGTCATCATAACGGAAACCGCCAAGATGAAGGGGGAACTGATCCAGTTCGACAGTTTCAGTTATTTTATAATTCACCATTCCATAACTTGATTCATAAATATCTTTTATATATCCCTGAGCAAGTTTCCGCGGGTCATTCCATTTATAAATTTCGGTAAGTTTTTTATTCCCTTTCGATTCAATTACCGGATTATAAATAATTACCATTACTTTCTTTTCAATCTTTAAATCATCATATTCATATTTGCCGGGTTCGCCCTGCGCGCAGGTTAAGATCGTGAAAAGTAAAACGAATCCAGCAGTCGCCGCTAATGTAAAAATTTTATTGTATTTCATTTTGGCTCCATTGCAAAATATTCTTTTTGCCGTTTTATAAAAAAAGCGGATACTAATTGTATCCGCTTTGTACAAATCCGTTTATTTTTTCTTCGGCGTTACTTCAATATCGAAGTTAAAAGCAATTATAATTCCTTTGCCCGGAGCAGTTAAAAGATTTTTCACTTCATATTCGGCTTTAACATTTTCCGAAAGAGAGATATTCTCCTCAGCGGCTCTTACCGGATATAAAACTGTTCTGTTGGCGGGAATTACGAATGTTTGCGGGAATATAATTTTGTTATTGGAGGATTTCAATTCCAACGTATAAGGCACATCAGAATCGTTAGACACCCGAAGATAACAGGTCGCTTTGCCAGTTGTATTTACTTTTACACTTTTAAATGAAACTGATTTTTCGAAAATAGGAGCCAGAAATGATTCATCGCCTATCAGTTGGTTTTTATAATAAACAACAGTCCTCCTATTTATTAAGGCGTCTTTAATTGCCTCTTCCGAATTATCTTTAGCAAAAACAAGAGTTACGGTTCTATGTTCTCCCGCCTGAAGATTATATACGAACATAATCGGGGAGTGAATATCGGTATCGCCCATAAGAGTAAGTTTTTTTTCATTGCACCAGTTATGCACTTCGGGGTAATAATCTCTATCGTTAACAACCTCAATCCCCATCATAATGCCCTGTTCCAAAACATAAGTATGTTCAGGGTACCACTTGGCAATGCCGTCAGGCTGCTGGGCTTTCCACCCGGGATGATTCCAAAATAACAGCGCCCCCTGTTTTTTCGCTTCGGCAATGGTTTCTTTCCAGTCTTCTTTAATCAAAGCATTGGCATCTTTAACAAATATAAGATTCATATGTCCCGGAGGCATGCCTCTTGTAATTTCGGCGCCTCTTATTAAAGTGATGCCGGCTTTATCGGCAGCGGGCTTGGCAATTTCATAAGGACGGTTAAGATTCGTAGGGATATCGTTTTTTTTCGGCTGATACTCAATATGATCCGTAAGAGCAATAGCATCAAGGCCTTCACTCCATGCTTCCTCCGGGCGCAAATCAGGCCATACATTGCCGTCGGAAAAAACGGTGTGAATATGAAAATCGCATTTAAGTGTCTTGTAGCCGTTAACGTCGGGAATCCTGATTTCTTTTCTCTGACCCAACTGAGCTGAGATGGAAACAAAAGCCAAAATCAGAAAAAGGGTTAACAATTGTTGAAATTTGACCATAGTATTTATCCTCAATTATTAGAAAGATTATTCATTTTATACAATTGCCGCTATATTCTTTAATAACTTAGTTTTTCTTATCGGCGTTTAATTTTTAAAATGTTATAGGAAAATTAATAAAAAGATATTAATTAGCAGATTATTTAATTATTATGTTTTGGATCGAAACAATACGGCATACCCGGATTATCAAAAGATAATCCGGGTTAAAGTACATTTATTTTGTCAGATTCATCTTACTCGTTTTTAAAACATTACCGGATCTTAAAGAGTATATATAAACGCCGCTGGCAAGATTCTGCGCATTGAAATTTACTTTATAATTTCCCGCCGCCATATTCTCATTTACAAGATCAGCCACTTCCCTGCCGAGCATATCGAATACTTTTAGAGATACATTGCCGGTTTTTGGAATTGAGAATGAAATTGTTGTGGAAGGATTGAAAGGATTTGGGTAGTTCTGTGCAAGATAATAATCC
>Ga0153915_10002692_pt1 | contig 16183 bp, 16 predicted proteins | sample Opewatmetagenome_2_FD_107003 | JGI IMG/M metagenome (GOLD analysis project Ga0153915, IMG submission 107003) | Freshwater wetland microbial communities from Ohio, USA - Open water 3 Core 3 Depth 3 metaG | ecosystem: Environmental > Aquatic > Freshwater > Wetlands | place: USA: Ohio, Lake Erie...
ACCTTCTTCGGCATCCTCATCGGGGACGCCGGGTACGGCCTCGCCTATCTCCTGCTCACCTTCCGGATCGCCACCTGGTTCCGGAGAACGGACCGGCTGACCCCGGAGTTAAAGACCATGTTCACGCTCTTCTACCTCCTGGGTTCCTGTGCCGTCATCTGGGGGATCCTGACAGGCACCTTCTTCGGCCAGGAATGGGTGCAGTCCCTAGGGTACCAGCCGCCCCTCCCGCAGCTGAACGATGCCGCGACCATGGAGACCTTCTGCTTCTTTTTGGGAGCACTGCACCTCTCCATTGCCCATGCCTGGCGGATTCTTTTAAAGTACCCTTCCCTGACGGCGCTCGCGGACGTGGGGTATATCTGCATCCTCTGGACCGCGTTCTTCCTGGCGAGAACACTGATCCTGGGTGAGCCCTTTCCGGACCCGGGACTCTGGCTCGTGGTGACCGGGGTCCTCCTCGTGGTCCTCTTCACCAACCCCCAGAGGAATGTGCTGCGGGGAATCGGGGAAGGGCTGATGACCACCGCCCTCTCCTTCATGAACAACATCACGGACGTCATCTCGTACATCCGGCTTTTCGCCGTCGGGCTCGCCGGCCTCGCCATCGCCGAGACGACCAACATGCTGGCCGGACAGTTCGGCACCGGGATCGTGGCAGTGGTGGCAGGGATCGTGATACTTATCTTCGGCCATACCCTAAACATCATACTGGGACCGATGTCAGTGCTGGTGCACGGGGTCCGGCTCAATGTGCTGGAATTCTCCGGCCACGCGAATGTGACGTGGAGCGGGGTGGCGTTCGAGCCACTGAAGGAGTGAAAGGGAGCAGATCATGGATCCGATGCTGTTGTTGTTCAGGGACATGGGAATGGGCCTGATGCTGGGCCTCTCGGCCTGCGGGTCGGGATCCGGAGCCGGGGTCGCCGGCATGGCCGCGATAGGGGCATGGAAGAAGAAGTACAGCCAGAACAAGCCGGCGTCCTTCATGCTGCTGGCCTTCGTCGGCGCGCCCCTGACCCAGACGATCTACGGGTTCATCGTCATGAACCGGATGGCTGATGTTGCCCTGGCCAGCCAGGGGGCGTACCTGCTGGGGATCGGCGCCTTCTGCGGTCTCGCGATCGGCATCTCGGCGTACTACCAGGGGAAGTGCGCCGCCTGCGCCTGCGACGCCATGGAGGAGACGGGGAAGGGGTTCGGCAACTACATGATCATTCTGGGTTTCACCGAGACCGTAGCCCTGCTGGTCATGGCCTTCACCCTGGGTATCCTGGGCAAGCTGGCCGGTACCTGAGGCTCACCCGCGGCCGCGGCAGGATCCCTGCCCCCTTTTTCCACTCACCCGCCCGGAGCCCTTCTCGCCAGTGGCGACCTGCTCACGCCCGGATGAAATCGTCCCCGGGTTTCTGTATCGTCGGGTGCCCTTCTTCAGGCGTCCGGACGATGAGCACCGGCCTCCGGGCATGCATGGCCACCGTGAACGCGGTGTTCCCCAGCAGCAGTTCACGGAACCATCCCTTGCCGTGGGAGCTCATCCAGATGACCGAGGTGTCCTCCTCATCAGCCGTCCGTGCGATCTCGAGGGCCGGGTCCCCGATCCTCACCAGGGTCCGGGCATTCATCCCTTGTGCAGCGAGGTTCCGGCGGACCGATTCCAGATCGTCCTTCGCTGACCGGAGAGCCTCGTCGATCTCATCTTCGGTCTCGCCCCGGGATACGACATGGAGAAGGATCACCTCCCCCACCCCCTCCGTCACGGACAGGAGGGTGAGTGCATTCTCTGCGCTCATGGAGAAATCCGAGGGGCAGAGCACCCGGGAGAGGATCAGGGGGCAGAACATCTCAAAGGACTTCCCCTCCAGGCCTTGGATCACCCGGTTCCGCATGATGAGGACACTGGTCCTGCTGCGGCGGAGGACCGCCTTCGATACGCTGCCCAGGAGGACCCCTTCCACCTGGCTCTTCCCGCGTGCACCGAGAATGATCAGGGAGACGCCCTCCTTCTCTGCCGCCCCGATGATGGCACCGGCGGTGTCGGACGAGGTCGTTACTGCCGTGGACACCCTGAGATTCTGGTTCAGGTGTTCGAGGTAGCGCTTCTCTTCCCTGAGGGGATGTTCCCCGGCCCCGTGGAAGGAATCACTTATCTCCCCGCCACCCCTCGGAGACCTGGCCGTTTCCACGACATGGAAGAGGATGACCTCGCGGGCTCCGGGAAACCCGGCGATGCAGTGAAGGGCCGTTGCGGCATACTCTGAAAAATCCGTGGAAAACAGCACTTTTTCAAACATGGTTCACCGTGTGGCGACCCATCCTGCCCTTGCGGAGGGGGACCGGAACGGGGATTTCCTCACACAGTACATGGGGTTTCGGTATAAAATGATAGCCTGTGAGCCGGTAACCCGGTCAGGCTGCAGCAGGAACACCGAAAGACTCTTCACGTGGGGACCGGTAGAATGAGGTGAAGGAGGGGGGAGAGAGATGCCAGAGATCACCAACGATGAACGGGGACGGAGGCTCTTCCAGATCCAGAAGGAGAGGGCGGTCGAGGTCGTCATCGAGAAGGTACGCAGGAGCCTGGGAACCGAGTTCAGGGCCTTCTCACCGAAAGAACTGGAGATCCTGAAGTACATGCTCGGCGAAACCTGGGTGGCGATGGAACGGGCGCTGTGGGAACGGTGTTCCTTTGCGAGGCTGAAGAAGAAAGACCTGGAGAAGATCATCCGGATCGGGAAGGAAACGAAGAAAGGGAAGATGGTGGAGAACACGGCAGTGGATGAGGTACGCGCTCTCCTGGATGCGTACGTGTAGGCACGGATCCCGGACCTGGTCCCGGTCTTCTCGCGTGACGGTACTAACCTGCGGTTGAGGTCGTGACCACGGGGAGAGGAGGGGGACCGGGCCGGCCGTCACGTGCGGTCGCGGGATTGCGGGGCTATCTTCTTGCGCTGGATGATCTTCTTCACTTTCTTCAGCCGGAAGAGATCCTCCCTCTCGCGTTCATCGATGGTGGTCTCGATGTACTTCTCCTGCCGCTTCAGGTCGGGGATGAGGACCTGCTCCAGCGCATTCACCCGTCTCCGCGTCATCTGGAGCTCCCCGCCGAGGCGCTTCAAGGACGTCTCGGTCTCGGCCAGCTCCACGACCAGGTCCAGCTCTGCCTCGTACTTCTCCGCCACCTCGTCGATCCTCCCCGACACCCCGATGATACTGTAGCCGCGCTCGAAGATCGATCTCGAGAGCCTCTTCTTCTCGATCACGGGCACCGGGACCCCCATCACGTTCTTGCCCCGGATATCCAGCGTGAACCCCTTCCGGGTGGCAAACGACGCTGACTTCAGGGCAACCGAGTCGTCCACCGCGAGCGCCACGATGAGGGAACGCTGCGCCGTCTCGGCCACGAGCTCCAGCTTCTCCCGGGAATCTGAAACGGTGTCCATGATCTTGAAGAACTCCCGGATCAGTGCGTCCATCTTCTCCCGAAGGAGGTCGCGCCCCTGCTCGGCAAGCCTTATCTGCGCCCGCTTCTTCAGAAGTTCCATCCGGGTGGGGTTCACCTGCTCCATGGTTTCATCCCTTTTTCTGGACGGGGTGGTATTTCCGGATGTAGTCCATCTTGATCCGCTTCAGCTCCTCCTCCGGGAGCATGGTGAAAAGGTTCCAGGCAATGGAGAGGGTCTGTTCCAGTGTCCGGTTCTCGTCCCCCTGGGTGATGAACTTCTTCTCGCACTCGTCCGCAAACTTCAGGTACTTCTTGTCCAGCTCGGTGAGGGCCTCTTCGCCGACAATGGCCACCAGGCGCCGCAGGTCCCTCCCGTAGGCATAGGAGGCATAGAGCTGGTCTGCCACGTTCCGGTGGTCCTCCCGGGTCTTCCCGGGACCGATCCCCAGGTTCATCAGCCGCGAGAGGCAGGGCAGCGCGTCGACCGGCGGGTCAGCCCCGCGCCGGAAGAGGTCCCGCGAGAGCACGATCTGCCCCTCGGTGATGTAACCGGTGAGGTCCGGCACCGGGTGGGTGATGTCATCGTCCGGCATGGTCAGGATCGGGATCTGGGTGATGGAGCCCTTCCTGCCCTTGATCCTCCCTGCCCGCTCGTAGATCGTGGCAAGGTCGGTGTACATGTAGCCCGGGTATCCTCTTCTCCCCGGCACCTCCTCCCGCGCCGTGGAGATCTCCCGGAGGGCCTCGCAGTAGTTGATCATGTCCGTGAGGATGACGAGCACGTGGAGGTCGTGGGTGTAGGCCAGGAACTCGGCCGCGGTGAGGGCGCACCGCGGTGTCGCGAGCCGTTCAATGGTGGGATCGTCGGCCAGGTTCATGAAGAAGACCACCCGCTCGAGAGCTCCCGTGCGCTCGAAGTCGCGCATGAAGAAGGAGGCCTCCTTGTACGTGATCCCCATGGCAACGAAGACCACGGCGAACTGCTCCCCCTCCCCCCGCACCTGGGCCTGCCGGGCGATCTGGGCCGCGAGCTTGTTGGCCGGAAGGCCGGCGCCCGAGAAGATGGGCAGCTTCTGCCCCCGCACGAGCGTGTTCAGGCCGTCAATCACCGACATCCCGGTCTGGATGAAGTCGGCCGGCTTGTCCCTGGCATACGGGTTAATCGGCATGCCGTTGATGTCAACGCTCGCTTCAGGGAAGATCTCGGGTCCCCCGTCCCGGGGTTTCCCGACCCCGCTGAAGGTCCGTCCCAGCATGTCGGGCGAGACATCGATCCGGAAGGGTTCCCCGGTGAACTGCACGCCGGTCAGCTTGTTGTCGATACCGCTCGTCCCCTCGAAGACCTGGACCACGGCCATGTCCCGGGAGATGTCCAGCACCTGCCCGGTCCTCACCTCCCCGTCGGGAAGGATGATCCGGGCGATCTCCCCGAAGGAAACCCCCCGGACGGCCTGGACAAAGATCAGGGGGCCCGAGACGTAGTGGACGGTTCTCGTCTCGCGGGTGGCCAGGCTCTTTCCCGTCACCGTTCCACCTCCAGGGCTGCAATCGCGCGGTCGATCTCCGCAACGAGCGGCTTGATCTTCTCCACATCGGAGAGCTCCTTCATCCTGCCGATCTCGGACTTCACAGGGAGCTTGATCACCTTGGCGAGGGAGATGCCCCGCGCCATGGCGGCGTTGGTCCGTTCGTAGAATGAGAGGATCACCCGCAGCATCCAGTACTGCTTCTCCATCGGGCAGAAGGAGTCCACGTCGTGGTATGCGCTCTGCTGAAGGAAGTCCTCGCGGATCATCCTCGTGACCTCAAGGATCGCCTTCTCGCTCTCGGGGAGCGCGTCCGGCCCCACCAGCTGGACGATCTCCTGCAGCTCCACCTCCTTCTGCAGCAGGTACATCGTGGTATCCCGCATCTCCTTCCAGTCAGGGTAGCCGCCCTGGACGAACCAGTCCCGGATGTTCTCCAGGTAGAGCGAGTAGCTCTTGATCCAGTTCACCGACGGGAAGTGCCGCCGGTAGGCGAGGGCCGTGTCCAGCGCCCAGAAGGTGCCGGCGATGCGCAGGGTGTTCTGGGTGATGGGCTCCGAGAAATCACCGCCCGGCGGGGAGACCGCGCCCACGATCGTGACCGAGCCGACCCTCCCGTCGGAACCAAGGCAGACGACCCTTCCCGCACGCTCGTAGAAGGCCGCGAGCCGGGTGGCCAGGTACGCGGGGTACCCCTCTTCGCCCGGCATCTCCTCGAGCCGTCCGGAGACCTCGCGGAGGGCCTCCCCCCAGCGGGACGTGGAGTCGGCCATCAGGGACACGTCGTACCCCATGTCCCGGTAATACTCTGCCATCGTGATGCCGGTGTAGATGGAGGCCTCCCGTGCAGCCACCGGCATGTTGGAGGTGTTGGCGATGAGGATGGTCCGCTGGATGAGGGGGCGCTTCGTCCGGGGGTCCTGGAGCTCCGGGAACTCGGTGAGCACATCGGTCATCTCGTTCCCCCGCTCCCCGCACCCGATGTACACCACGATCTGCGTATCCGACCACTTGGCAAGGGTCTGCTCTGCCACCGTCTTTCCCGTACCGAATCCCCCCGGGATCATCGCCGTCCCGCCCTTGGTCACCGGAAACATGGTGTCAAAGATCCGCTGGCCGGTGACCAGCGGAATCGTGGGGTCCTGCTTCGTGAGATAGGGTCTTCCCTTCCGCACCGGCCACCGCTGGATCATGGGGATCTCTGTGTGGCCGTCCAGCACGCAGACCGGTTCGGTCACGGTGAAATCACCGGCATGGACGTCGGTGACCGTTCCGGAGACCCCCGGCGGGACCAGGATGCGGTGTTCGATGTGGTACTCGGGCACCGTGCCGAGAATGTCGCCCCCGGCCACCCGGTCCCCCTTCTTTACCCGGGGCGAAAAGGACCACTTCCGTTCATGGTCAAGGCCGGGGAGCATGATCCCCCGGGAGATGAAACTCCCGCTGGCCTTCACGAGTGCAGGCAGGGGGCGCTGGATGCCATCGTAGATGGAGGAGAGGAGTCCCGGCCCCAGCTCGGCTGAGAGCGGGAGCCCGGTATTTGCCACCTTCTCGCCGATGACCAGGCCGGACGTGTCCTCGTACACCTGGACGACGGCGGATTCCCCGTCCAGCCGGATGATCTCGCCGTTCAGCTGCTCCTTTCCTACCCTCACCACGTCGTACATCCTCGAGCCCTTCATGCCGTGGGCGATCACCACGGGGCCCGTTATCCGCTCTACCACACCCTCAATCATCCCTTTACCTCCTTATCACGATGTTGTATCCGATGGCTCTCCGCAGCAGCCGTTCCATGTAGCTCGTCTGGTCAATCCCCCGCACCCTTGACGGGATGGGGATGATGATCGGCCGGTAGGACTTGTCGATCTTCTCCATGAACTTCTCGTCCAGCATTGAGAGGAAATCCTGGTTCACGGCCACGATCCCGGTATCATCCTTGAAGGTCAGGCTGGTGATGATTTTTTTCGCCTCGGCGAGATCCGCAGCTTCCAGCACCTCCACACCCGCGAGCCGGAACCCCGGTGCACTCTCGGGATCGGTGACCACCACGAATTTATACATAGAGGAGTTCCTCCCGGAGCTCCTTTTCGGAGATGTCGGCGGTCTTGCACCGGGCGATGATCCGGATGTTCGTCACCTCGTTGTACTTGGCCCACAGGTAGCCCACGGCGAGGGCGATGGACAGGGGATCCTTGAAGAACTGGCTCACTCCTTTTTTTATCAGGTATTTGTCCAGTTCCTTTTCGATCACCGAGATCTTCTCCTGGATGAAGACCTCGGCGGGGACCTTTCCCAGGAACTCGTAGGGAGTGCCCTTGAGCTGTTTCACCGCCGCCTCGATGCTACCGGTCCGGACCAGGGACTGGAGCTTTGCGAGATCGAGGCTGATACCCCCCTTGAGGAGATATTGGCCCGCCTCGTCCGCAGGAGCCCTGTCCCGGATCAGCTTGAGGACGGTCTTTAAGTTGGTCACATCGATCTCTGCCATGATCATCAGGCGGAGGATCTGGTTGTCGTAGGCATCTCCCTTCACCATCTCGAGCGCATGGTCGAAGGAGAACCGGTCGAGGGCATACTCCAGTACCGGCAGGTCCTGCCGCTCGAAGTACTCCTTGAAGCTCCGGGTCAAGGGCTGTGCATAGGGGATTCGCCACGTGGCGAGGAGGTCAATCACCGACTTCACGTCCGGCTGCTTCACGAGTTCCGCCAGCGTGACCTCATCCAGTTCACCGGCAGGGACAAGGCAATCCATGATCTCGGGCGCAGGCGCATGGATGTTTTTTCCCCGGAGGATGGTTTTGATGTTCTGGACATCCCACCGGTTGAGAAGGATCCGGATGTACTTCTCGGCATCTTCCCCGTGGACATGCCCCAGGATCTTCCGGAAAGCGGAGGTGAAATCGTTCCGCACGGCCGTTTCGATACAGGACATGCCCGAGAACCGGACGCTCGCCTTCTCGATCTCCTCCCGGTAAGAAGTCCGCTGGAGCTCCACCATCACACCCTCGACGTCAGGTTTATTGATGAGCCTCTCCAGGGCGTCCCGGTTCAGGAGCCGGCCCTTCATACCCCGGATCCTGGCGTTCATGTACCCGTAGTCCACGCGAATCACCCGTAGAGGAGGGAGTAAATCTCGGGTTTGAGGATCTTCTTCGCCTTCTCCAGTCTCGACTCCAGGGTATTGTAGACGATGGCCCTCTCGTCCCGGGTGGTGAGGTTCAGCCCGCCAAGAGTGGTGAGGTCGGTGACCACCTCGCAGTTCTTTCCGAGGGCCTGGAGGGACTTTCTGGCCAGCGCCTCGTCCCGTTTGTCGGCGTGCACGGTGACCTCCTCCCCTTCAAGGTCCTGCATCGCCTCGGAGAGCATGGCAGTATAACTTTTCTCGTACCGGCCATCACTTCGCGCCGATGCGAGCCTGCGGCCCGCCTCAGTAAAGGCCTTCTGGAAAACCCTGTCCTTCTCCACCGCAGACGACATCCGGATCTCCTTCCGTGCGCTCGCCATCAGCTTGCCCCTTTCCACGGCCGCACGCCTCTTCGCATCCTCGATGGCTGCGCTCCTGATCGCCTGTGACTTCTCTGCGGCAGCCTCCTTTGCCTCTGCCACCTCCCGTTGAGATTTCTCCTCTATCTCCCGGATCGTCTCCTCCGCACTGACCCTGACGGCCTCGATCAGGTTCTCAAACGCCATTCCATCACCCGAACTGCTGGACCCAACGCCTTCACGTGCTTTCCTCCCTGTCCGCTCTCACCCCATGCGGGAGTGCCATCTCACGATACGAACTGGATTGCCTGCCCTCGGTGCAGTGTTCACTCCAGCATGATCATGATCATGGCCGAGACCACGAACCCCAGGATCACCAGGGTTTCAGGAATCGCCACCAGCACGACCATGAGACCGAACGTTTCAGGTCTCTCGGCAACGGTTCCTGCACCCGCCGACCCGATCTTCATCTGTGCCATCCCGGTTCCGATTGCACCCATCCCGAAGGCGATGCCTGCTCCAATGGGGATTCCCCAGTCAACCATGTCGTTCACCACTCCTGAAGGTTTCCGTACTCACCCTTGCGTGCATCCATCCTTTCCGCTCCCGGAAGAATGGTCTGCCCTGCAACCCCCTGCGCCGTGGCTGCAGGGGAAATCTTCCTCTGTTCACATCACCGGTTCTGCGTCCAGCCGGACCGTATCCTCTCGGAGGGGGATACGGCCGCGGCGTACAGGGTACTACCGCCCCGTGACCCTCACTAATCCATGCTCACCCCTCACCTTCCTTCTTGAACGGGGTATAGATCCTGCCTCCGCCCTTATAGAACTTGGAGTCGAACTCCACCAGGTGGAGACGCAGGGAGTGCAGGAACGGGGAGAACATGGCGAGGGCAATATTCAGGATATGCAGCATCGCCGCGATCAGGATGCCCACGAGAAGCACATCCATCGATCCCCCCAGTTCATTGGCAACGAGCGCGAGAACGACCGAGGCCATGCCGATCGCCATGATACGCGCGTAGGAGAGGATATTGCCGACGGTGCTCATGACCTCGAATGCGCCAAAGAATCCCCCGCCATAGATGATCAGGGGGAAGGCGATGAGCAGCATCACCACACCGATACTGGTAAACACCTCTGAGATCATACCCGCCACCGACACGAGAACCACGATCAGTCCCGTGATTGCTAGGATCATCCCGCACTTCTCGCAGACATGCTTCTTGCTCCTTTCCGTGATCGCGTTGATGATCCCGAGGGAAAGACCCAGGAAGACGTGGAAGACCCCGATGGAGATGGCGAGGATCAGGAAGGGGATCATCGCATCGATCCGGTTCCAGGTGATGCCCAGGAATTCCACCGGCTCGATCCAGCCCATCATCTCCCCGAAATTCCCGAAGAACTCGCCATAGAGGTACCCGAAGATGATGGTCGGGATGGAACACATCACAAGGATGTTCATCAGGTGCTGGAGCCAGAGCTCCTTCTGATACCGCCTCTTTATGAACAGTGCAATGGCCAGGATGATAATGCCGTACGCGATGTCCCCCACCATCAGCCCGAAGAAGATGGGGAAGAAGATGAACATGATGGGGCTTGGATCGATCTCTTTGTAGCTTGATGTGCCGATCAGCCCCATCAGGAACTCGAAGGGTTTCACAAACCAGGGGTTGTCATAGAAGGTGGGGGCCTCATTCATCTTGTCCTGGGCGACCTCCAGCTCGTGGACCAGTACCCGCTTCCCGAAGGTCTTTTCCAGTGCCTCCTTCGTCCGGTTCAGGAACTTGCGGGGGATCCACCCGATGATGACAAAGGTATAGTCGGTCTGGCCGAACTTGGAGAAGACACGGATCTCCTCGTTCCTGTCCTCCAGGATCCGGCGCAGCACCGTGAGCTGCTGGTACCACTCGGCAGAGAGCTGCCCGAGTTTCTCGTCGATCCCCTTCATCTCGTCGAGCGCCTTCTTCCGCCGCTCGGCGATGGAGGTGAGGATTTCCCGGAACGGTTTCCCCATGTATTCGGGCGGCAGCCGGATCTCGTTCACGTTCTGGGAAAACAGGAACGAATGAACCTGCTCAGAGTATTTCTTGTTGAAGACCGCAACCACGGCGATCGTGGCCTGGTCCACATCCGCCGAGATCAGTTCAAACTGGTTGTGGGTGATGTCCACGAAGATGTTGCGGATGACATCCACCACCTCCCGGAACTCCCGCTGGATCAGGATCACCGTGACCTCGAATCCCTCGAGCACGGGCAGCTGGTTCTCCAGGGGCTGGATCTTTCCAATGATATCCTCGTATTTGGCGAGGGTGGAGAGGGTGAATACCAGATCGGCTTTCCTGCCGGAAAGGTCCTTGACGGTCTCCTCGAGCCCCCCCAGAGTGGCGGTGCTCAGCGTCGTGAGCTCATCCGGGGTTGCCTTGCGTACCTCGTCAAAGAACCGCTTCTGCTTCTCCGGTTCGTCGGGAACCTTCGGAAGCGAGAGGAGGAGCCCTCCCATCCTGACGAGCAGCCCGCTGATTTCACTGGCCTTGCTCACGTCGATCTTCTTCAGGATCGTGTCGCCCGGGGCGATGCTCTTGGAGACGTCTTCCAGGTGGAGGGTGCCCGTGTGGTAGAGGACATCCACCACGCTCGACAGGTCCGTTTTCGGCCCTATCACCTGGATTTTGTTCATCCGCTGCAGCATAGCCACCTACTCCAGGGTCACGTCGTGCACGATCCTCTCCACTGCCCTGTCCAGGTTTCCTTCCCCACGGTGCCGGAGCCGGTCCCTCTCACCTTTTCCGTGCTCCCCCATCTCTTCGATCTCCTTCTGGACACTCTCCATCTGCTTCCGGAAGACGACGTCTCCCTCCTGTGCCGCCTCGCGCTCGGCCGACTGGATCATCTGTCTGGCCTCCTCCTGGCCGGTGCGGACGGTCTCATCCGCCGTCCTCCTCGCGAGATCCAGCCGCATGGAGAGCTCCAGCTCCTTCTCCCGGATCCTCTGTAAAATTGACTTCTCTGCCGGCATCCCCCACCCCCTCACAAACCGCGGGCCTTTTTCAATAGCGAGGAGATCCCCGGTGGTGGGCGGTTCAGCTCAGGCTCTGGAATCCCGTTCTTTTTTTTTTCGGCCGCCTCGATCACCCTCTCCTTGCACCTCTCCACCACGCCCTTCTTCATTCGTTCCAAAAGAACGGTCATGTTCTGTTCCATGGTCGCGCGATCTGGATGACTGGTATGATCGACCCTAGGTGGGGTAAAACGATAAATTTTTCTATTTGAAGAAAATAATCTCTTTCCATCATTTATTTTGGGTATTTCCACTGCTTTTCCCCCAAGTAGTTAATAAAGTTAACTTACCCTGGTCGTCCCTCTGTCCCGGTATCCCTGGCCGACGAGGAATTGCCTGCCCTGAGGGTGCCGGGAGGGCGGCCGACACCCGGAGGAGCGGAACACGGGAACGGAGGGCGTGAAGCTATCGAACCGATCGGCACCATGAGGACGGGAGGGGCAAACCCCCTCCCGGGTCCACCCCGTGAGGATGGGCGGAGCCGCTCTTGTCTGGAATCCTCACAAGAAACCGATGGACGGGGTCCCTGAATACCAAATGTCCACCTATCCTCCGTGGGGGACGCCCCCGCGGCGGGGGGCCGCAAGGTCCCCCAGGAGCGGTACACGGGAACGAATGATCTGGTTGTGCGAAGTGGGACGGCGACAGGCAGGCGGGAGGGGGCGAGCCCCCTCCCGGCCCCGCCCCCGCAAGGATATTCCCTTCCGTGTTTTTTCCGCCAGATCTGCCCTTCCATGAGAAGGGTGAGACAAAGAGAAGGTGAGGGTTACCCGAACTTCTTCTTCGAGAGTTCCAGGGCCTCAATCGCCGGGAGCTTCTTTCCCGTCAGGAACTCGATGCAGGCGCCACCGCCGGTGGAGATATGGGTGAAGCGGTCAGAGAGGCCCATCTTCTCGATGACGGCGGCGGTGTGGCCGCCGCCCACGACAGAGAACTTCACCCGGGAGGCTGCTCTCAGAAGCTCGTAGGTGCCAAGGGCAAACTCCGGGTCCTCGAAGACCCCGGCAGGGCCGTTGAAGACGACGGTACCGGAGGCGGCGATGCACTCCGCCATCCGCCCGATGGCCGCGATGCCGATATCCAGCACCGGGAGGTCCTTCGGGATGGCAGTGACCGGGAACTCGGCCCGCTTTGTGCCTTTCCTGGCAGCAACCGTATCCGGGATCAGGATCTTTTCCGGGAACCGGGCCAGGAGGTCCTTTGCCTTCCCGATCTCGTCGGTGTACCCCAGCTTGTCGATGAGGTGACGGCAGGGGTCGCCGATATGGTGGCCGGCGGCCGCGAGAAAGACGTTGGCCACGACGCCGGTGGTGATCACCGTGTCCGCGATCTCCGCTTCCAGCACGTGCCGTGCGACACCGATGGAGTCATCCACCTTGGTCCCGCCCAGCACAAAGCAGACGGGCCGCGGGGCTCCGGAGAGGACGCGGGAGAGGTTCGCGACCTCCTTCTCCATGAGAAGGCCCCCGACGGAACGCATGGCCAGGGGGAGGCCCACCACCGTCGGCTGGGAACGGTGGGCGGTGCCGAAGGCATCGTTCACGAAGAGGTCTGCCATCGAGGAGAGGCGCCGGACCAGGTGCGTCTTTGCCGCGGCCTCGGGCGTGAGGGTCAGATTCTCCTCGGCGGCGAACCGGACGTTCTCCAGCATCAGGATCTCGCCCGGTTTTTCTGCCCGCACGGCATCCCGGGCGCGAGTGCCAATGATGTCTTCCACGTAGGTGACCGGACGCTGGAGGAGGCGGGAGAGTTTCTCCGCGTGGGCTTCAAGGGTGGTGAAGTCCTTCTTGCCCGGCCGGCTCTGGTGGGTGAGGATCACGAGCCGGCTCTCGGCCAGGTGCCGGATGGTGGGGAGGTGCTCCCGGAACCGTTTGTCGTCCAGGATCTCCTTTGACGAGGGATCCATCGGGGAGTTCAGGTCCAGCCGGAGGAGCACCGTCTTCCCCCGGGCATCCACCTGGGCCAGGGTGCCGATACCGGTCATGGATCCCCTGCCTCCCTCACCCCTTGGTCCTGGCCTTGATCTTCTTCAGCCGGAAGAGCTCTTCCCGTTCCATCTCGTCCAGGCGCATCTTGATGAAGTCCCGGGCCTCCGTGAGTTCCGGGATCACCTTGAACTCCAGGGCATTGACCCTCCGCTTGGTGGACTCGATCTCGTCCAGGAGCTTCTTCATGGTGGTCTCGATCTCGGCGGACCGGATGATGGCTTCCACCAGATCTTCGTAGGAAGTGGCGGTCTCGTCCATCACCGACGTGGTGCCCAGGAGGCCGTAGCCCCGCTCCAGGAGCCCTTTCTTCACCTTGGAGGAGGAGATCTCAGGGACCACGACGCCCATGATGTTCTTGGACTTGAGCTGGATGGTGGGGATCTCCTTCACCGACAGGGCAGCGGACTTGAGGGCCAGCGTACCCTCGATGGTGTTGGAGAGGGCGATCATGCCCACCGCCTTCCCGTACTTCTCCTCCAGCGCCCCCCGGGTGGTCCTGGCCTCGTCCAGCACCTTGAAGAACTCCAGGATCAGGCCGTCCCGCTTCATCTTCAGGATGTTGTAGCCCCGCTCCGAGAGCTTGATCTTCCGCTTCAGGTTGATCAGTTCGGACCGCGTGGGTTTCACGTCGCGGAGCGCCATGGCCGGTTACCTCGCGGCTGCCTTCTCGGCAGCAGGCTTCTGTCCCCGGAATTTCGGGTGGTACTTCTCGATGAGGGCCCGGTCGATCCGCACCAGCTGTTCGACCGGGAGCGTTGCCAGGAGTTCCCACCCCAGGTCCAGCGTCTGCTGGATACTCCGGTCCTCGTTCGGCCCCTGCCGGACGAACCGGTCCTCAAAGAGGTCAGCGAACTCGAGGAACATCCGGTCCCTCTCGGAGAGGGCGTCCTTGCCGACGATGGCGACGAGGCCCCGCAGGTCGTTCCCTTCCGCGTAGGCGGCATAGCACTGGTCCGAGACCTTCTTGTGGTCCTCCCGGGTGTGCTTGGCACCAATCCCCAGGTTCATGAGCCGTGAGAGGGAGGGGAGGACGTTGATGGGCGGGTAGATGCCCTTCCGGTGCAGCTCCCGGGAGACCACCAGCTGCCCCTCGGTGATGTAGCCCGAGAGGTCAGGGATCGGATGGGTGATGTCGTCGCCCGGCATCGTGAGGATCGGGAACTGGGTGATGGACCCCTTCACGCCATGGATGATCCCGGCCCGCTCGTAGATGGAGGCGAGATCCGTGTACATGTAGCCGGGGTAGCCCCGCCGGCCCGGCACCTCCTCACGGGCGGCACCGATCTGCCGCAGCGCCTCGCAGTAGTTGGTCATGTCCGTGAGGATCACGAGCACGTGCATCCCCAGGTCAAAGGCCAGGTACTCGGCGGTGGTGAGGGCGAGGCGCGGGGTGATGATCCGCTCGACAGCCGGATCGTCGGCCAGGTTCAGGAAGACCACGGCCCGCTCCAGCGCCCCCGTGCGCTCGAAGTCCGCCATGAAGTGGTTGGCCTCCTCCCTGGTGATCCCCATGGCCGCGAAGACGACGGCGAACTGCTCCTTCGACCCCAGCACCTTTGCCTGCCGGGCGATCTGGAGCGCGATGTCGTTGTGGGGCAGGCCGGCGCCCGAGAAGATCGGGAGCTTCTGGCCCCGGACGAGCGTGTTCATGCCATCGATGGTGGAGATCCCGGTCTGGATGAACTCCTCGGGGGAGTGGCGGGCGTAGGGGTTGATGGCCGCGCCCGTGATGTCCAGCCGCTTTTCGGGGACGATCTCGGGACCGCCGTCGATCGGCTTCCCGCCGCCGGAGAGGATGCGCCCCAGCATATCCTTCCCGACAGGCATCTTGATCGTCTCCCCGGTGAACCGCACGCCGCTGTCACGCCCGATCCCCGCGGTGGACTCGAAGACCTGCACGACCACGATCTCGTCGCTCGTATCCAGCACCTGCCCCCGCTTCACCGAGCCGTCCCAGAGGACGATGTTCACGAGCTCCGCGAAGCCCACGGGCTCTGTCTTCTCGACAAAGAGGAGAGGCCCGGCGATCTGGTTGATGGTCCGGTATTCCTTCATGTTCCCGCCCTCAGTGCATTGACCTCGGTATCCATCTGGTCCAGGATCTTCGCGAGCACCGGCTTGTAGTCCTTGATGAACTTGATCTGCGGCAGCTCGTTCTTGGACGGAACTGACATGATCTGGGCAGGAAGCGCACCCGCCACCTGGGCAGCATAGGCCAGGTCCGAGAATTTCTTGATCGCCTTCATCATGTCGTACTGCTTCGTCATGTCGCAGTAGGTGTCCACGGCATCGTAGGCATTCTGCTGCAGGAACACCTCCCGGATCATCCGTGCCACCTCGATGGTGATCTGCTGCTCCTCGGGGAGGGCGTCCGAGCCCACCAGCTGCACGATCTCCTGCAGCTCCGACTCCTTCTGGAGCACCTCCATGGCCCAGGCCCGGAGCTTGTTCCACTCGGGGGAGACGTGCTGGTCATACCAGTCGTGCAGGATGTCCAGGTACAGGGAGTAGGAGTTCAGCCAGTTGATGGCAGGGAAGTGGCGCCGCTGGGAGAGCTTGGCGTCCAGTGCCCAGAAAACTTTCACGATGCGCAGCGTGTTCTGGGTAACGGGCTCAGAGAAGTCCCCGCCGTGCGGCGACACGGCCCCGATGACCGAGACTGATCCCAGGGACCCGTTCAG
>Ga0153915_10002693_pt1 | contig 16180 bp, 19 predicted proteins | sample Opewatmetagenome_2_FD_107003 | JGI IMG/M metagenome (GOLD analysis project Ga0153915, IMG submission 107003) | Freshwater wetland microbial communities from Ohio, USA - Open water 3 Core 3 Depth 3 metaG | ecosystem: Environmental > Aquatic > Freshwater > Wetlands | place: USA: Ohio, Lake Erie...
CTTCAGATATTGTGTCGCAGACCGAATATGCGCTCAACGCCCTGCAAATTGCGTCCGCCGGAGGAGCGGGGAACTCCGGGGCAGCAATGCCGCCGGTGGGTAAGAGCAATGACGCGGCGTTTGTTTCCCGGACGAAAACGATTATCGGGCGGGCGGTGGGACTCAAAGCTAAAATCAGGGCGGCTCTGGATACCGCCGCGCGGCAGTTGGAATTAAGCGAAGCGCTTAGCCGTATGGGCGTGGAACCGTCAATGGTTAAAAAATACCGGCTGGCGAAAATAGTTTTCGGCACTGTCGAAAACGCCATCGGTAATGTTCCCTCGGACAGCCGCTTTGTGCTGAATACGACAGGTCGCTATGTTTGCGGCATTTCGCTGGCTGAGGATTTACCCGCGATGCTCGCGTTTCTGAAGGAATATGGCTTTGCCGAAAAATCAGGCGACGTAAATCCTGCATTGCTGCTGAATTTAAAAAAACGGATGGAGAGTTTGTGCCGCCGCGAAGAAGTTATAGAAAGATACATCAGCCGCCTCAGGGAAGAACGGGGGCGGAGGCTTTCAGAACTAAAAAGTTCCTATCGCGCCTATGGGGAAATGCTCAAAGCCATGCGCATGTCTGTATTTTCTGCAAGTTCTTTGTTCATTACCGGATGGATGGATATAAAAGACAGGGGAAAACTGCTGGAAATCATAAAAGGAATCAGCGGCGGCAGATTTATATTCAAAGAACAGAAAGACCCGAACGCGCCGGTGCGTCTTTTAAATATCCGTCTTTTCCGGCCTTTTGAACTGCTGGTGAAAACAATGGGCATGCCGGGAAACAGTGAAATCGATCCCACGCCGCTTGCCGCCATAACATTTGTTCTTATGTTCGGCCTGATGTTCGGCGATCTGGGTCAGGGGCTGGTGCTTGTGCTTGGCGGTATCATACTCCGGCGATACGGCTTGAAAAAGGCGAAGGATGCACTTACGCAGGGAGGAGGAATACTGATCGCGTGCGGACTTTCCGCCTCTGTCTGCGGCCTGCTCTACGGCAGTGTTTTTTCCAGCGAACATCTAATGTCCGCGCTCTGGTTTCACCCCACCGAACATATAATGAAACTGTTTGCCTTCACAATACTGATGGGAGTGGTGTTTATTATCGCCGGTCTTGTTGTCAACATCTTAAACAGCATCCTCAACTCCGATTATACCGAAGCGCTTTTGGAGAAGAGGGGATTGGCAATACTTATTATTTACGGGTTCATCGTGCTTGCCGCCGTAAATTACCAGGCAGACGGCAGTATTCCCGCTGTGTGGGAAATAAGCGCTTTTATCGGGCTTCCCCTGATTATCTTTTCGCTGAGGGGCGTGCTCGGTCCGGCGTTTTTCCACAGCATGAGGCCGCACAGCATTGCGGAATACATCATTGAAACGGTCATGGACATTGTCGAGATCGCGCTCGGCCTCTTTGCCAATACTATATCGTTTATCAGAGTGGGAGCGTTCGCGCTTTCTCACGCTGGTTTAAGCATCGTTACCTATACTCTGGCGGGGATGGCCGATCCCGGCATGAAATCAGCGGGAGCTCTCATCATCATTATTACGGGAAATATTTTCATCATCGGTTTTGAAGGGCTGATCTGCGGCATTCAATCGATGCGTCTTGAATATTACGAGTTCTTCAGCAAATTTTTCAGGGGGGATGGTATGGTTTTTAATCCGTTCTCCTTAAAGGCATCTTAAAAGGAGGCTGCCCCAAAATGCCCATCTGCTGCGTTTCCCTCATCCCGAGACGTTCAACGTACAGTAAAGTACGCCTCACAACTCAGGATTTCGGGAGCCTTGCATATGAACATTTTTGAACAGCCTCTAAAAAAGTTGATAAAGCATCGGAGGTGTAAGATGAGAAAATTAATATTATTTGCAATAATCACCGGAGCCGTGTGGCTTCTGAATCCTGCGGCGATTTACGCCGTGGAGGGGGAAGCGGCAAAGGCGGGAGCGGACTGGATGGGGCTTGCCTACATTGGCGCGGGGCTGGCCGTTGGGCTCGCCTGCATCGCCAGCGGCTATGCCGTCGCCCGGATAGGATCGTCCGCGATCGGCGCGGTCAGCGAGAAGCCGGAGCTTATGGGAAGAACTCTGGTTTTCCTGGGGCTGGCTGAAGGCATTGCCATTTACGGCCTGATAATCGCGATCATGATTTTGAACAAGTTGTAATATGGAAAAAATATACGTCATCGGGGACATCAATACAGTGAGCGCGTTTCGACTCTCCGGAGTGGAAGGCGTGGAGGCCGCGCCACCGGAAGCGTTAAACAGGCTCGAAGAGATCATCGGCAAAAAAGATGCCGGTATCGTATTGATGACAAATGAACTGACCGGTGATCTTCAGGGGAGGATAAGGGAAATAAACCTTAATATGCAAAGGCCCGTGGTTATAGAAATACCGGGAATTGACGATGCGGAAGGCTTCCGCAGATCGGCGTTGAGTTATGTGGCTGAGGCGCTAGGCCTATCGCTGTAAACAAAACGTCATGGAAAGATGGAAGACTGAATGATGGAAAATGCAGAACTGGAAAATTCAATCAGAGCCGAAGCCGCGCGGATGATTGCCGAAATCAGGGAAAAAGAAGCTCTGGAAATCAGGCGGCTGGAGGACGCATACAAAGCCGAAATGGATAGCTTTGAAAAGCAGATAAAGGCCGAAACAGATGCACGCATAAGTCAGGAACTTTCCCGGATGGAGAACAGGGCATCTCTGGAGCAAAGGAAGATTGTGTTGAAAAGCGTGGAGCGGTTCATCAGCCGCATTGTCAATGACGTGGTGAAAGGAATACGGGATAATCCGCTTTACAGGATATTTATGATAGACGCGGTAAGCGGCATCTTAAAAAAGATTCCGGACGGCGCTGAAATAAGGCTGAAAAAAGAAGACTTATTACTGGAGGAGGAAATCTTTGCGGCCATCGGAGCAGTGGGGAAAAACAGCAGCGTGGTAATAGTGGAAGATCCGGGCATCAAATGGGGCGGATGCCTTGTTTTCGATAAGGCGCAGGGACGCGTCTTCAACAATACCCTGGAAAGAATCTACTTCAGGAAGTCTCTTTTGATCCGTCAGAATGTCATGAAGATTCTGGCGGATGCTTCACAGGAGAAGTCACAAGAGACTTCAAAGGAAGGGCAGACAGTTAAACCCTGAGGCAAAAAGAGTGAACCCAAACGGCATACTGACAGGAAAAGTGATTTCCGTAAACGGTCCCATTGTCAAGGCGACGGGACTAACCGGAATTAGAATGTACGATATTGCCGAAGTCGGTCCCGACCGTCTTATCGGCGAGGTTATCAGGCTTGCCGATGAGACCGCCATCATTCAGGTGTATGAGGACAACACCGGCCTTAAACCGGGCGACAAGGTATTTTCCAATTGCCGTCCTCTTTCCGTCCTTCTGGGACCGGGGCTTATCGCCAATATCTACGACGGCATTCAACGTCCGCTGGTCGGCATTTCGCTGGTATGCGGAAGTTATATAAGAAAAGGGATAAAACTGTCCCCGCTGGATATCAGCAAAAAATGGGATTTCAAACCGGTTGTAAAAACAGGCGACAATGTCGGAGAAGGAACGATAATCGGAGAGATACAGGAGAGTCCTCTTATCCTGCACCGCGTAATTGTTCCTCCGGGAATCACCGGAAAACTGACGCGGATAGTACCTGAAGGAGCCTACACGATAGAGGATGAAATCTATGCTCTTAATACCGGCAGCGGCGGGTACAACGGAAAACTTGCCTCGTACTGGCCGGTGCGGAAGCCCCGTCCCAGCAGAAACAGGAAGAAACCTTTCGCGCCGCTGATAACAGGACAGAGGGTGATTGACACATTCTTTCCCATTGCCAGAGGCGGAACAGCGGCCATTCCCGGCGGATTCGGCACGGGCAAGACCATGACACAACACGCCCTGGCTAAATGGTGCAATGCGGATGTCATCATTCACATAGGCTGCGGCGAGCGCGGCAATGAGATGACGGATGTTCTAACGGAATTTCCGAAACTGATAGATGAAAGAAACGGCAGACCTTTGATCGAGCGTACGGTCATGATAGCCAACACTTCCAACATGCCTGTTCCCGCCAGAGAAGTCAGCATCTACACAGGCGTGACCATAGCGGAATACTACCGCGACATGGGATACAGCGTGGCGATAATGGCCGATTCCACTTCCCGCTGGGCGGAAGCGCTGAGAGAACTCGCAAGCCGTCTCGGCGATATGCCTGCGGAAGAGGGATTCCCGCCGTACCTTGGCACAAGGCTTGCTGAATTTTACGAAAGGGCGGGCCTTGTGGAAACACTGTCAGGCGCTCAGGGCGACATCACCATCATCGGCGCGGTTTCTCCTCCCGGCGGCGATTTTTCGGAACCGGTAACCCAGCATACATCGAGATTCGTGCGGTGCTTCTGGGCTCTAGATAAGACGCTGGCCGACGCGCGGCACTATCCTTCGATAAGCTGGATAGACAGCTATACCGAATATCTCCCCGATATCGAAGACTGGTGGAAAAATATCGAGAAAGATTGGCTCACCGCAAGAAACGAAGTCATGAATATTCTGCTGGAAGATCACCGGCTGGAGCAGGTGGTGAAACTTGTCGGCTCCGACGCGCTGCCGCCGGCCGAGCAGTATATTCTCTTCTGCGCCGAAACCATCAAGAACGCCTTTTTGCAGCAGAACTCCTTCGATCCAGTGGATAAGTTTTGCGATCCCGAAAAACAGATAAAACTTCTAAAAGCTCTGCTTGTCCTTTACAGAAAAGGCATGGGAAAGGTGCGTGAGGGCGTTCCTGTAAAGGAAATTGCCGCGCTGGAGATTGTTTCGGAAATAGTGCGGCTTAAATCGGAGATTCCCAATAAGGAAAATTCCCGTATTGACGAGTACATAAAGAGGCTGGAACAGACGCTGGCAATGCTCAAACCGCCGCACAGGGGGGCGTGATATGCAGGCCCAAATCGAATACACAAACCTTTCCGGAATTTCCGGTCCGCTGATTTTTGTTGAAGGAGTCCGGGGAGTCGGCTACGGCGACATTGTGGAGATTCGCGATGCCTCCAATGAACTGCGTGTCGGCCAGACGCTGGAAGTGGATGAACAAAGAGCGGTGGTTCAGGTGTTCGAAGGAACAAGCGGCCTTTCCGTTAAGGGAACAATGGTTGCCTTCGCGGGAAAGGCGCTGGAAATCCCCGTGGACCGCGAAATGCTGGGCCGTGTGTTTGACGGACTGGGAAGGCCTGTTGACGGCGCTCCGCAGGTCATCACGGACAGAATGATGAATGTAAACGGCCTGCCGATAAATCCCTGGAGCAGGGAATATCCGCGCGACTTCATCCAGACCGGAATATCCGCTATTGACGGAATGAACACACTTATCCGCGGCCAGAAGCTTCCGATATTTTCTGGTAGCGGCATGCCGCACAACCGCATAGCCGCCCAGATAGCAAGGCAGGCAAAAATCCTTACCGCCGAAGAAGAGTTCACGGTAATATTTGCCGCCATGGGAGTTAAGTATGACGTCGCGAGATTCTTCATCGATTCACTGGAAGAATCGGGCGTTCTCACGCATTCCGCCATATTCCTGAGCCTTGCCGATTCTCCTTCAATAGAGCGCCTCATTACGCCGCGTACAGCGCTTACGCTGGCCGAGTATCTGGCTTTTGAAGAAGGAATGCACGTCCTTGTTATCCTGACGGACATGACCAATTACTGCGAGGCGCTTAGGGAGCTTTCCAGTTCGCGCGGCGAGATTCCTTCACGCAAGGGTTATCCCGGTTACCTTTACAGCGATCTTGCCTCCGTATACGAAAGGGCGGGCAGGCTCAAGGGCGGCAGGGGTTCCATTACCCAGGTGCCGATACTCACAATGCCCAGTGACGATATTTCGCATCCCGTGCCGGACCTGACCGGCTATATCACCGAAGGCCAGATTGTGCTGGAGAGGGAGCTTTTCAACAAGGGAATTTATCCGCCCATTGCCGGACTGCCATCATTATCGCGTCTGATGAAGGACGGAATAGGCGAGGGGAGAACGCGCAAGGATCACGGACAGGTGGCCGCCCAGCTTTTTGCGTCATACGCGAAAGTCAAGCGCATACGGGCGCTCGCGGCGATTGTGGGAGAAGAGGAACTTTCCCTGCTGGATAAAACCTATTTGAAATTCGGAACATCGTTCGAGGAAATTTTCCTGCGTCAGTCTTATGAGGAAAATCGTACTATAGAACAGACGCTTGATATCGGCTGGCGGATGCTTTCGCTGCTTCCGCGCGATGAGCTTTACCGCATAGCCAGAGAGGATATCCAGAGATACTACATGCCCCAAAAGGAGGCGCAGGGAGAATAAACAATGCCGAAGATAGAACTGCCGCCAACCAAATCATCGCTGCGCAGGCTGAAGGAAGACCTTGATTTCGCCTATGAAGGTTACGACCTGCTCAACCAGAAACGCGAAATTCTGGCCATCGAGATAGTGCGGAAGATCGGCATCATCAGGAAGATCGAGGCTGATTTTCAGGAAGTGCTTAACCGTTTATACGCGGCCTACCGGGATGCCGCCGTGGATATGGGTTCCGATGCCGTCACACTGCAAAGCGCCATGGAGACCAGAGGCTATTTTATGCGTACGGATATCACCTCGTTCATGGGATTGAAACTGCCCAACATCAGGATCAATCTCAAGATTCCCCGTCCCGCTTTATATCTGCCGCAGACAACGGCGGCCTATGACAGCGCGAAACAGCAATCGAGAGAGGCGCTCTCTACGCTTGCCGAATACGCGGCAGTTACAAAATCAGTCATCATGCTCTCTCGCGAATTGAAAAAAGTGCAGCGGCGCGTGAACGCGCTGGAAAAGATATTCATTCCCCAGCGCGAGGAAGCGAAAAAATATATTACGGACAGGATTGAAGAAATGGAACGCGAAGAAATCTTTGTGAAAAAACTTATCCGGCAGCGTCAGCAGCCGGGGGCTGATAAATCAGGTTAATTTCAAAAAGAGGGGGATTAACTATGAAGGTATATGCGATTAAATATCTGGAGCTGGCGGAAAAACACGCCGACAGAATCGCCGAAAGATGGTTGAAGGATGTAAAGAGCAATGACAAGACGCCTACATACAAAACTCTGGATGAAAAGAAATTAATTTATCAGTGCGTAAGGTTCTATCAGAATTTCAGCAAGATGTTTGTCGATGAGAAAATTACCGATGATGTATGCAGATATTTCCGCAGTTACGCGCGGGAAAGCTACGCGCTGGGCATTCCGGGGGAGGAAACGGTATACGCGCTGATACTGATGAGAAGATATATCTGGTTATACGCCGAGTTTCAGCTTATCTTCAGTTCCGGGATCGCGCAGCAGGAGGCCATGGACACGCTCAACCGCTCGATTCTGGTGTTTGATTACGCCGTTTACGAGGTCACCAGGGAATATCAGGAACTGATGAAAAAGGATAACCGGCTTTAAGATTTTCCGACTTCTACTTGACCTGGCTTCAGAGCGTAAAACAAAAATATTGATGTGAAAAGAAGAAAAAATGGCGGTATCAGGCGGTGACACTGTAGTTAATTAACATTACAAAATATTCGCAAAGGAGGATTTATCATGCCGGAAAGTAAATGTGCCGAATGCAGCATGAAAGCGCGTTATGATAAAAACCCGGATTCCATCATCAGCAGAATATGGAAATGGCATTTGGGCTGGTGTCCAGGGTGGAAATCATATCTTAAATCTCTGCCTGAAAATGAAAGAAATGAAATGATAAGAAAATACAGCCCGAAGAAATAACAGGAAACACCGGATTTATAATGCGTATCTTTATTCAGGAATAGAGCTTGAAGGCTCCCCATATGCCTAGAAATGCGCCGATAGCGCTTCCGATCAAAGAAGCGTAGATGGAGTCCGCGCCGAACAGCACAGGCGCATAGCCGCCTGCCGCTGAGCCTATAAACATTCCAAGCATTATAAAACTTTTTCTCGACATGGCTTCTACCGATGTTCTTTCCGCTATTGATTGAGAACCATAACAGCACTGCTTATTTCTTCAGGCTGATTCAATCATTTATTTCAGCACTCTGTTCATCAAGGTCTTTTTGCTCCTGATATTGATAAAATAGAAAAACCGGAACATGAACGGTCGAAACCCCCAAAGACCGGACGAATACGGGTGATTGCAAATTGAAAGTATTTATCCCTCATGGATAAAAATTAACATGAAAGCGTCTTTTGATTTACTGATATTTCTTTTCTGCCTCATCCAAACCTTTTCTATACAATGTTGATTTTTTAATCAGGTTATCGACAGCATCCTTCATTTTATTTAAAGTACTCATATAGGTAGTATGGTACGCGCCTGTCTGCATACAGTGATGATACAGCTTCTGTGAACAAACATCCACTGTATCAGAGCCAAGGCATCCTGCCGCCTGCTGGTCAGCTGCATTATAACTCTTTTCAGCACATTTTTTCTGCTGCCAGGCTGCTGAACCGTCGATGTAATCCCAGGAAACAAGAGTCTGTTTTACCTGATCCAGTGTCGCCTTGAAATCATCATTGGAAACGGCTGGCGGAGCGGGTTGTTTAATGAGGTTCTTACTAATTTTGATTTCTTTTGCCAATAGTGGTTTTGCTGTCACATTAGCATTTTGTGCCGCATAAGCTGCACAAGACAATGATAAAATCAATAATAGTGAAAAAGTTATTCTAAAAAGAGTGCTTTTTATCTTCATTTCTTTCCCCTCCTGTTTAAAAAGAAATTTATGTTTGATGCGGTGATTATAGGAATTACGTTATTATATGTCAATTAAATACTCTCTGCTTTACCTGGCCAACTGCATTATTACCGTATTAAATCCCGCGGGATTTAAGCCGCCATTTTTATTATCAGTAAATCCGGAATCGAGATATAGTTTTCTTGCTGCCTTTCCTTCAAGACTCGATTCATCAAATGTCTGGACGAAGATGCTTTCCTTGCTGTTCAGATTGCTGATGGCGAACTTAAGCAACTCTCTGCCATATCCTTTCCCGCGGTATTTACCGGATACCGCGAGCCATGCTATCTCATTTGATTCTTTGGAAATAACAATGCCTCCTTTTAAAGCCTGATCTCTGCCATCCGAATCCGTACGAATGCAAAAAGCAGTCTTTTGCGATATCGCTTGTCGTAAAGCATCCTGAAACGGCACTTCATCAGCCATCGGGCCGAATAAATATTCAACTTCTCTTGCCAGTGCAAGCCATGCGTCAAAATCCGTCAGTTCGGCATATGCAATATTCATTTTTCATCCCGGTAAATATTTCCTTTTTATTTTTTGTCTTTATGAACGATAGCCCCGTTTTCCTCTTTTTGCGGCGGTTTGTTCATCCACGTCGTCCTGCCAGCCGTTTTTCGTGACATTGTGAAGATCGAATTTGGCTGTGTAGGGCTTGATATCCAGGAGAGGCGTGTCGTCCAGAATATCCACACCGTCGAGATACAAAATATTGTCTTCAATGCGGAGCAGTTCCACAACACTCAATCCGATAGCGTTGGGACGGCAGGGTCTTCTTGTCGAGAAAATGCCGTGTTCTATATCCTGAAGATAAGGGTTGACCAGAAGCCGGACGGGATGAGCCTGATGAAAATGGTAAATCAGATATATATGCGAGAACCCGTTCAGATCGAGCAAACCTTTGGCAAATTCAGAACGCAGTTCCACATATCCCTTGCAGCCCCTGGCATAAACGGGCTGAATGGGTGTATTTTCCGCCACGGTATGTTCACTGTGAATGATTCCGATTGGATTGTAGGTTAGTTCCTGCATGGTAATGCCGCCTTATGGTCCACATGTTTGATTTACATTACACTCAGTTTGTCAATGCTTTGCCGGTTCCTTTTTAATCGTTGTGGCATTCATGCCCTTGCTGATGCTGAGCGCAGGCAATTCCCGAATCCATCAGTCTTCCTGCAAGCCAGCTTTCGGCAACGGCTTTGACATCGCCCGAGCAGCCGCGCAAAACATCGATGCCGTGGCTGTTCAAAACATTTACGGCTCCCTGACCCATGTTTCCGGCCAGCATAAGTTTTACGCCTATTTCGGCGAGTGTCTGGGCAATATTGGATTTACAGCCGCACCCGGCAGGGGAGGCAATCTTTTCTTCCGATGTTATTTTCTTCTGTCCGTCAATAGTAAATACAGTAAAATATTCACAATGTCCAAAGTGCTCATCAATCCGGTTTTGGTTGGATGGTAACGCGATTTTCATAAAATCTCCTTTTAAAATATTAATTATTCTTACCTGCAATGCGTTTTTTAGCTTTGCGGCAGGGTTTCGTTTCGTCTAAAGAAACTTCGCCGCCTTCAATTTTTAACGCTTTTCCATTCAGCAGAACGTCCGCTATTTTTTTATGCGCCGCTTCAATTATCCTGCCGAATGTCTGGCGGGAAATATTCATTTTAGCCGCGGCATCTTCCTGATACAGTTGCTCGTAATCCGCAAGACGAATCGCTTCGAATTCATCAAGGGTTAAAACAATTTCTTCCAAATCCACAGTGGGTATTCCCCTGGGTTTGAAATAATTTTTATCAGGCATTCCACAGATGTTGCGGCGGCATTTAGGTCGGGACATTTGTCTGAATCACTCCTTTTGAAGTATTATAAGCATATGCCCATAATATGTCAAGGGCTGAATTTATTATTCAGGGAGTTATTCGCCTTACGCTTGATATTCCAGAGCATTACGACTAAGAATGGTAATTAAACGGCTCAACCTTCCAGCATCACAGTATACTCTTTTGCCAGCAGCACAGGGTCTTCCCGATACACATGTCCCTGCACATAAAGCCAGGCATGACCCTTAAGAACGTCTCCGTCTTTTCCGGCGCCAACAACCAGTTTGCTTTCCATGCTGTTTTTCCGGCACCAGCGATACATCACCAGACCACGGCGCAGACAGGGGCCGGGATTCCGCAGCAACCGCATCCAAAAACCGCAGGCACGCCACAGCTTGTCTAGTTTTACCAAAGCTTGCGCTGATGAAACCGGGGAAGATTTTCCGTTGCCCATGCCGCGGATTTCCGCCAGAATATTCGGCAAAGGACTCTGGTGAATCATTATTTCATAATAAAGCAATCCGCAAAGCGTTCCGATAATCAACGGCGCATCCTGCGGCAATTCATATCCTTTATGCTTCCACAAAGCTGAGTCCCTTCCGGTTTTTATTTTCCTTTCAGCATTATTTCTTTTCTTACAGCATCGGATGCGAAAGTGCAAACCACGAGAAGATCGTTGATTGACGGTTTATTTAAAGCGATCTCCAGTCCGTCGCGGCGGGATGACACAATTGTAATGATTTCCCTGTTCACGCCGTTTTCCATCAACCCTTCACCGAGCAATTGGGCGGCCTCTATGGGGGGCCTTCCTCTCAGGTCGTCATGATCGTAGCAGATGTAGTGGGTAAAAATACCGGCAGCCGATTTTCCCATATCTTTTATAAAGCGGTCCGGCCGGTTGCCCATCGAACAAAACATTAAAAATTTTTCCCCCGGAAAATTCATCTTCCGTATAAAGTGGACAAGTTCATCCAGCGCTTGAGAACCATCCGCCCATGTAATCAGAACCTTGAAAGGAAGATGTTCATGAAAGTTCATTCTGCCGGGATTTGTTTCTTCGTTCGATTGAAAATTGCAAAGAGCTTTTCGAGTAACATTGAATTCCACTCCCATGCCATAAGCCAGTGCCGCGGCGAACATGGCGTTAGATAAAGCCGGCCGGAAAAGGCCGTTGAAACTTGCGGGAATTTCAATTGCCGGTATGGAACCGATTAATTCACTGCCTTTATACATATTAATTACCGGCTCTTTTTTGTTATTCAGAAACACTGCAACACCGTTGGCTTCCATATGACCTGTAATTACAGGATTATCAGGATACATGCTTATCAGGCAGGCGGCGGAGGTAATTTGACCGCGCATCGCCAGACACAGAGGATCATCGGCGTTAAGAACGGCCATTTTACGGGCAGACTTTACAACCGCGCTCTTGACGCGAGCCATCTTCTCTCTGGTATTAATGCCGTCTAAACCCAGATGATTGTCATGGACATTCAATACTGCCGCAACGTCACAGCCGTCAAAGGCAATGCCTTGCTCCAGCAGGCCGCCTCTCGCCATTTCAAAGACGCCTGCCTGTACCCGTTTGTCGAGAAGTAATCTATAGGCATGCGTGCAATTCGCAGAGTCGCCGGCTCTGACGGTTTCTTTTCCGATATAAATTCCCTGTGTGGTGGAAAGAGCCACGACTTTGCCGTTTTCAGCAAGTATTGCCGCGAGCATGCGGCAGGTTGTTGTTTTTCCCGCGCTGCCGGTGACAAAAGCACAGGGAATATTTAAAGCTATTTTATAATTGAACCCGTGTTTACGGGCGATTTTAATCAATCTCCATCCGAGCATAGAAAATTTTATTCTGATTTTTTTCATGGACAGTTTTCTATAATGCTTTTGTTCAATCAGGTAATTTTTACCCGGAAGATGTTTCGCCATTTCTTCCCTGTAAGGTAAAAGAAGTCTCCATCCCCGCGGTAGGCGATACCATTGAGCACGTTCTCGGAGAATTCAGGTTTTTCCATGTCGAAAAGTTCCGAGCAGTCTATGATTCTAAGCACGTTGCCGGAATGGAGGTCTATCTCCAGAATAAAGTTATTGCCCCAGATGTTCGCGTAAACCTTCCCGTCGAGATATTCAAGAGCATTGATCCTGCTCAGATTCTTCGCGTCCAGCTTTAAGCGGATTTTTTTGATTAACTTGAAATTATTATCCCTGATAAACAGGAAGCCGGAACCGTTGCTCATTATAAAATGGTTCTGATCGCATGTAAGTCCCCATCCCTGACCGAAATATTTAAAATATCCTTTTTCCTCAAGGTTCGCAAGAGAGTATCTTACAGCCTTTTTTCCCCTCCATGTGAGAAGAACAAGCTCATCATTGAAAATCGTAATTCCTTCGGCAAAAATTTCCGGGATATCAATGCGCTGTAATATTTTACCGTCCGGGCTCATTTTGCGGAGACTCGACTTTCCATACAGGCCTGTGCTTTCATAAAGAAATCCTTGCTTATATGTAAGTCCCTGAGTAAATGCATCGGGATCATGAGGTAAAGTATCCAGCACGACAGGCCTGACGATGGGGACATTTACCCGTCCCTCAAGAACAGGCTTTCTCCAGTCTCTTTTAAAGACAATCAGCCTTCGGGCAATGCCGTAGTATAGTCTTTTAATCATTATTTATTCCTAGCATATTATCGATATTTTAATCAAATAATAACGGTATCTTGAAGCCCTGGTCTGCCGATTGCCAATTCATGAGAAAATTGTTTTAAAATAGTAAAAAAAGTTTGACTGTAAAGGTTTTTTGCTGTATTTTTTATAAAATACTTGTGAGGGGTGTTAAATATTATGAAACAGGTATACGAGAAACCAGAACTTATAGTTTATGAAGATCTTTCAGATGTAACAATGCAAATAAGTATGGTTGCAGACTAAGATTAAATATCAGATCATGTTTACTATCGGGCGTTTAAGGCGTGCGGGTTAAACCCGTGCATTAAGCGCCTTTTTTATTATCAGCTATTTAAAGTGTTTCCGCCAGTTCCTGAATTTTAGCCGCAAAATCGTCCATGTCGGTTCCAAACCTTACAAGTCTGCATTCAACATTTTCAATCATATCCATTATGAACTCAAATATAGCCGCCTTGTGTTGAGAGGGCACGGATGTAATTGTCACCGGGAAGAGGCCGCCCGCCAGTTTTGTGGCATTTACCGCCGTTACCTGAGTTTCAGGTTCGCCTGTCTGTTCCAGCAGACAAAGGGCCTTAAGCGGCGCGGTGTTTTGCCATAATGATTTTTTTGAACCTCCCAATTTCAGATAATGTTCCCCGGCAATCACATCATATTCATGGCACAAATCAGGAGCGGTAAAGAATCTGGACATCGCATCGTCATGCACCTTGATAATATCCGAAACCGACCAAGCCGAATATCCTGAGTCTTTTTTTAATATGAACAGTTTTTCATCCGTAAGAATGGGCATCCCTTTCTGCATAAGGGCGAAGGCCGCCGTGGATTTTCCCGCGCCTGATATGCCCGTAAAGGCAATGCCTTTTCCGTTAACCGAAGCACAGGAAGCATGCATGGAGAAAATGCCCCTCGATGTGAACAGCTTGCCTAACGGGTAATCGCAGAAAAGATATTTCTGATAAGTGGACGGCATGGCATCGGCGTGTATAAGCGATAGGGCGGCGCCTTTGCCGTAATCGAGCAAAATGCGTCCGGCTCCCGCAAAGTCTATCCATTGCCTGTTTCCATCAGCATAAGACGAGAAATCATAATTTTGATTTGCCGCGATTATGCCGCTTTTAGTTTTATATTCGGTTGGGGGAAGGGGAATGCGCCTCTCCATCCCTTCAATGTCCGCTCCGGCTATTTCCAGAGAAAGCGCAGGTTCTTGTGATTCTTTGATCCGGGGCATTGCGTACCACGAACAAAGATCTTTCAGACAGGGGTCCCAGTCGCCGGATATCTTCAATGGCCTGCCGAAGGCGTCAAATATGTATGAATAGTCACTCACGTTGCTCTATATACCGCTATCCAGGCTTTGTTATTCAAAAGTAATTAGTTTGTTATCGCTGAGAGTTTTCATCAAATCTTCAATATCCCTGACGAGCCTTTCTCTTTCCACGTTGAATTGTTCGAGCAGCAATGAAACAATCTCCGAAATATTTCTTTTGCCGTCAACCTTTTCCCAAAAGGCGCAGCCGACTTTATTCAGCCCGTAATATTTTCCGGTCAAAGGATTCAAAAGAACCATCTCTCCTTTGACATTCTTCGCTATAATCTCCGGATTCTTTTTAGGAACTCTTTCCATAAGTTTTATTCCCTCACATATCACTAAAGAATTAAATTTTAATTATCATACTATTTTACATGTCTGCCGCGCAACAACTGACTGCCGATTAAATAAAAATTATAAAAAGGCTGCAGTAATTTGGGCACCCGTTTATCCGATCCGCTCCAGAACATCACCCCCTGCGGATCAAACATAAAGTAGTAAATCAGCCTCAGGCGGCCTGTAATTGCAGCGGGGCTTAATGTCATGCAGATATAAGAAGAAAGGCGCGATCGGGAACTCCGCATCAGGCATCTTTTATAAAATGGATACTCGCCCGGAAGCGTGCCGCCGCCCGGCAGGAATCTGCGCCATGTTGCCGAACCGGGCCATGAATCGCCCATGTGATCGGTGTAAAGCCTTAAACTCACGCCAATCAATTTACGGCAGTCCGCTGAATCCGCCGTTTTATATATGAATTCCCAGTCAAGCTCATTGCCGTAACGCTTGAGGAAAAGGCAGAGTTCGATAAACCATCTCAGGCCGGTGTATTGATGGTGAATGGCAAAATGCAGCGCCAGATGAATAAACTGCATTTCGGGCGAAAGCCTTACTGCCGTTGCGCCTCCGATAATTACAGCGCCGTTGTTTTCCCACCAGGGAAACCTGTCCAGAGCCAGATAATCATTTAGCGGATAACCCGCACGCATCTTCCAGTGCAGGTCGATGCCTGCCGTCAGCACTCCCGACTTTTTCATAAAATGCGCCTCGCCCGTAATGTCGGTTAATCTGGCGAAATCATCATTGCTTCCTTTGAATGACGGAATTATGTAGTTCGAATAGCCGTTTGCCGCCATGTAATCGAGCGCCTTGATTCTCTCAGCAGGCTTAATGAGCAGGTCTATATCGTCCATTCTTCGTGCCGAGGTATCGCCGTATATCTCCTGCATGTAAGAAAAGCCCTTCAGTAAAATGGCTTTAACGCCAATGCCGGATAATCCTTTCAGGATATTTGCGCATTCATATTCATAAAACGCATTTTGGGCGGCGATGCGGCGGGCGGGTTTCTTCAGGGAATCAACAACCACGGCAGGTACTTCCGAACCGGCTTCGGTGTTGGAAAAGAGAGTGGAAAAATATCCGGCCATGCCGGTCTTTTCAATAGCCGTAAGCATTACCGGCCAATCCGCATCATGCAAAACCGGCATGTTGCGGAAATCAGCATTGCCTGAGTTTAAAGCGGCAACCAGTGACAATATATTTTCGTTGATTACACTCAACAAACTATCCCCTC
>Ga0153915_10002694_pt1 | contig 16179 bp, 14 predicted proteins | sample Opewatmetagenome_2_FD_107003 | JGI IMG/M metagenome (GOLD analysis project Ga0153915, IMG submission 107003) | Freshwater wetland microbial communities from Ohio, USA - Open water 3 Core 3 Depth 3 metaG | ecosystem: Environmental > Aquatic > Freshwater > Wetlands | place: USA: Ohio, Lake Erie...
CGACCTTGGTGTGGCCGCCTTCGGGTTTCGCATTGACCATTGGTCTCTCCGTCCATCGTGTCTAGATAAGGCAATTATGGCGCGTCAACTGTCTACCAGTTTACAGATTCCTGGCGGGGCGTCAAGCCCCCAGGGGCCCGGCGCCCACCTGTGCTTTTCGGTACAGGTGGGTCCCGGGTAACAGTGGGTAACAGCACGGCGGGAATAGACGGACAGAGCGGGAAGGGAAATGCTTGCGACTAGCGCAGATAGCGCCCGGCGTGGCGGGCTACAAGTGCCTTAAAATCCCTTGGGGAGCGATCCCCATGCAGGTTCGAGTCCTGCCCCGGGCATTACTCCGCATCCGCTTGGAGTAAGTGACGCGTCGCCTCGTGACGCGGCCGCTGCAGCACCTCCCGGGCCAGCCCGGATTCCACCACCCGACCGTCGGCCAGGATCGCCGCGCGGTCGGCGTAGCCTTCCGCGAAGTGGGTGTCGTGGGTGGCGATCAGCAGGCCGCGGCCTTGCGCCGCGAGCCCCCGCAGCACCTCGCCCAGGCCGCCACGGCGCGCGGGGTCCAGCGCGGCCGTCGGCTCATCCATCAACAGCAGGCGGGGGTCGGGCGCCAGGGCCCGGGCGATGGCCACCCGCTGGGCTTCGCCCCCGGAAAGCTGGTGGGGATATGCGTCCCGCCGCTCGCCCACGCCCAGGGTTCCCAGCAGATCTTCCGCCCGCCGCCGCGCCTGGCTGGCTTCCTGTCGCAGGACGTGCCGCAGCGCGAGGGTGACGTTCTCCAGGGCCGAGAGGTGCTCGAACAGCGCATGTTCCTGGAACACCATGCCGACCTTCCGGCGCAACGCCCGGAGCCGCGATTCGGGTGGGACCGGGCCGGGCCGGAGCGCGACGCCGTCCACCATGATGGACCCGGTGTCGAACCGTTGCAGGGCGGCCACGGCCCGCAGCACCGAGGTCTTCCCGGCGCCGGAGAGGCCCATCAGGGCGCACACCTCCCCCGGGGCGACCGTGAGCTCTACCTCCCGCAGCACGTCACGGCGGCCGTACGCCACGCCCAGGCCCTCTAGCGAGAGGAGCGGGCTCACGCGCGCACCCGCCAGCGGCGTTCCAGGCGCCGCGCCAGGCGGGCCAGCGGCAGAGACATCGCGAGGTACACGATTGCGCATAGCGCGCCCGGCAGGACCCAGCTGCCGACGTTGGTCGCGTAGATGGCCGTTTGCTTGGTGAGCTCGATGACGGTGATCACCGACACCAGCGAGGAGTCCTTCAACAACGCCACGAAGTCATTGGTCATGGGCGCCAGGGCGAACCGCAGCGCCTGCGGTCCCCGGATGAGCCGGAGGATCTGTGCCTCGGCGAATCCCAGCGTGCGCGCCGCCTCCAGCTGCGTGGAGGAGACGGCCTCCAGCGCGCCGCGATAGATCTCCGATTCGTAGGCGGCGTAGTTGAGTCCCAGCCCCAGGACGGCGGCCAGAAACGCCGGCAGCCGGATCACCGGGGCCAGACCATAGTAGATCACGAACAACTGCAGCAGCACCGGGGTGCCGCGCACCACCTCGACGTACCCCGTGAGCAGGCCGCCCAGCAGGCGGGGGCCGTAGATGCGGCCGGCGGCGACCACGAGCCCGATCGCCACCGCGAGGCCCATGGCAAGGAAGGAGAGCACCAGGGTGACGCCCGCCGCCCGGAGCAGGCCCGGCAGGTATCCCCCCACCCAGGAAGGCCCGGCGCGACCGCCGGCGCCCCCGCTCTCCTCACCGCCCGCCACCACCCGCTGAAACAACGCCCCCTGGCTGGCGTCCCACACGTTCCACCGCCGGAGAATCCGTTCCAGGGTCCCGTCGGCCATCGCCGCCTTCAGCAGCGCATCAGCCGAATCGCGGAGCGCGCTGTCGCGGCGGGCCAGCACCGCCACGTAGTGGCCCACGGCGACCGGCTGGGGTTGAATGGTGAGGCCGCCGGTGCGCCGCTGGGCGCGCTGGGCGATGATGTGATCCAGCAGCACCGCGTCCACCCGCCCCTCCACCAGGTCGCTGTAGGGGTGCACGTCGTCGTCGTAGGAGACCGGAATCACGCCGGCGCGCCGCTCCGCATCGAGCAGGATCTGGTAGGCGAGGGTGGCGCCCAGGGTCGCCACCCGGCGGCCGGCCAGGTCGTCCAGGCGCCGGAAGCGACCGGCGTCGGCCGGACGCACGGCCAGGACTTCGCGGAATTCGAAGTAGGGAAGGGTGACCGCGTGTTGCGCCCTGCGCGCGGGGGTGTCCTCCACGCCCGACATCCCCAGGTCGAAGTCCCCCCGCTCCACCGAGGCGTCAATCGAGGCCCACGCCACCTGTACGAACTCGGGTGTCCGGGAGAGCCCCCGCGCCAGCACCCCGGCGATATCCACGTCGAACCCCCGCACCACCGAGGGGTCGGCCGGATCAGCCTCGACGAAGGGCGCGCCGCCCTCCGCGTCACCGCCCCAGCGCAGCGTGGGGCGTGCCGGCGGCGGGTGCGCTCCGTGAGGTGCCGCGCAGCCCAGGACAGCTACGGCGCCCACGGCGCGCAGGGTGAGGCGCTTGGTCATGGGGACCTAAAGGTACGACGGCGAGAACTCAGGCGGCGACTTCGCTGAGGAGTTCCTCCAGTCGGCGGACCTCAATGACGGCGCCCAGCTTCTCGAAGCCGTCGCGCGCCCTCCGGGCATGGCTCTCGGCCTCGTCGTTGCGTCCCTGGCGGCGCAGCATGCGGGCCAGGTCGCGCTCGGCCTGGGCGGCCAGCCGCGGCCGGTGCAGCCCCGCCGCCTGGGCGATGACCGCACGGAGCGTCGCCTCCGCCTGCGCCGGCTGACCCGTCAGGGCGAGCGCCCCCGCCAGCACCCGCAGGTCGTCCGCCTCCCCCACCACGTCGCCGATCTCCCGGTGGGTGGCGAGGGCCCGCTGAATCTCCAGCCGGGCCACCTCGGCGTCGCCGGTCAGCAGCCGGATTTCGGCCTTTCCGCCTTGAATCCTTGCGGTCAGCGCCAGGTCGCCCGCCGCCATGGCGTCCTGCAGCGCGCGCTCCTCCGTCTCCAGCGCCTTGAAGAGGTCCCGCTGGTCCCGGTAGGTGATGGCGAGGTTGTGCAGGGTCTCCGCCGCGCCGACCCGATGACCCGCCTGCTGAAACGCCGCCAGCGCCATGGTGAGCGATCCGATGGCGCGGCCATACTGCCCACGCAGGTTGGCGATGATGCCCAGGTTGTTGGAGCAGCGTCCCACGGTGGCGCGATCGCCCTGCTGCTCCGCCGCCGCGAGCCCCCGCGTGAAGCAGCTGGCGGCTTCGTCAATCCATCCCTCTTCGAACGCGATCGCCCCGGAGACGTTCAGAGCGCGGGCCTCGATCGCCCCATCGCCCCGGGCGCGCGCCGTGTCCAGCGCGGTGGCGACCCACTGGCGCCCCGAGTTGTGCCGGCCCAGCCGGGCCTGGGCGATGCCGAACAGCAGGCACAGGGTGGGCGATTGCTCCAGATCGTGCACCGGCAACGACCCCACCCGCTCCACCAGCACCGCATGCCGGCCGGTCTCGGCCAACTCCTGAACCGTGTTCAGAATCTCCAGCGAGGCGCTGGCATCCATCGTTACCAAGAGACCGCGTAGTCCGAAAAGTGACCCAGGGTGGCGCTGAACAACTTGCCCGGGAGGTATTGGGTTGCCGTGACCGGGTTCCACGGGTCGGTGCCGGATTCCTGGACCCAGACGCCCAGCAGGCTCTGCTCGATGCAACCGTCGGTGGCATCCACCGCGCCGTTACCGTCGAAATCCGGGTTGGCGTCGGTGTACCAGACCGTCAGCCGGGCGGGCACCAGCGAGTTGAACACCAGACCGGTGGGCTGGAAGTGCACCACCAGCGAGAGCGTGTCGACCTGGGCGGTGATCAGCACGGAGTCGCTGGGTGCCACGGGCTGGCCGTCGGGCCACTGCGCCAGGGCGCCCGCGGGCACCACAAAGTCCAGGTAGGGCTGCCAGGTCCCGTCCGCCGCGAGGTAGTTGATCTGAATCGCCTGATCCCGGTTGGGGAAGGCCCAGAAGCTGACCTCGTTCTGGTCCAGGGTGGCAGCGGTTCCCGCGGCCCGCCCCGGCGCCTGGGTCAGCGTATGGCGGACCACGGCGAAGGTGCGAGGCACCGGGCTGGACCGCCACTGCAGTTGATGCAGCGCTCCGTCGGTGCGGACCAGCGGGCCCTGAAGCCGGGGTGGGCCGGCCATTTCGCTGCAAGCCGCCAGCCAGGCAGCAGCCCCGATCACCAGAACGCCTCTTACTCGCGTCATACCTCACGCTCCCTACCAGAGCCTGGAGGGGCCGCCGGTCCCCCCGCCCGTTCGGCTCTCCGTCCCGACGGCGGGGCTAGTCCTCTCTATCCAGAAGCACATGCCGTGCCCCTGCTCGTGTGGTCATAACCATCTGTCTTGTTTGATGTTATGGAATTGACGGCACCGCTGTCATTGGCACACTGTGAGCCTGGTGGCTCACTGCGACCCAGCCGACAACCTTCTGAGGCGCCGCCGGGAAATCCGGAGTCGCCGCGCCGCATCGCTCACGTTCCCTCCGCACAGCTTGAGCATCGCCCGGGCGGCCGCGGTGGTGATCTCGTCCAGGCGCGCCGGAAAGGGCAACGTGCCGCTGTGGTTCGGGGGCGTGGACGACGGCGCGGGTACCAGCTCGTTCACGTCGATCTTCCCGGGTTGAGACAGCAGGAGCGCACGCTCCACGCAGTTCTTGAGCTCGCGCACATTTCCCGGCCAGGAGTGGCCCTGCAGTGCGCGTTCCGCCTCAGCCGTGAGCACCGGGGCCGGGAGGCCGTGTTGTCGCGCCAGCGTGACCAGGAGGTCCCGCGCGATCAGCAGCACATCGGCGCCCCGGTCTCGGAGGGGAGGCAGCTCCAACGTGACCACGCTCAGGCGGAAGTACAGATCCTGACGGAAGGAGCCACGCCGGACCGCTTCCTGGGGATCTTCGTTGCTGGCTGCCATCACGCGCACGTCCACGCGGCGGGACTTGGTCGCGCCCACGCGCCGGATTTCCCGGTCCTCCAACACGCGCAACAGCTTGGCCTGAAGATCCACGGGCAAGGTGCCGATCTCATCCAGGAACAGGGTGCCGCCGTCGGCCACCTCGAAGAGCCCCGGCTTGGTGGCGTGCGCGTCGGTGAACGCGCCCTTCTCGTGCCCGAACAACTCCGACTCGATCAGCGTCCGGGGCAAGGCGGAGCAGTTGACCGGCACGAACGGCGCGGCCCGACGAGGCCCGCCCTCGTGAATGGCGCGCGCCAGCAGTTCCTTGCCGGTTCCCGTTTCCCCCACGATCAACGCCGTGCCGTGGGCGTGCTGCTGCAGCCGCGCCGCGCGTTGGAGCACGTTCTTGATCGCCGTACTCTCGCCCACGATGGCGCGGAAGGCCGGCAGCTGGTGAGGCCCGGCCTCCGCCGCCGAGCGGTTCTGGGCCTCGCGCCGCCGGGCGGTGGCGGAGGCGACCGCGTTGCGGAGGATCTCGATGTCCTCGGGGAGGGCGAAGTAATCGGCGGCGCCGTGCGAGACGACCCGGGCGGCGATCCGCCGGCCGGGGTCGGACCCCACCACGAACACCGGAACGCCGGGTGGCACCTCGTGCCGCTCGAGCCATTCCACCGCTTCCCGTTCGGCGCCACCCGCAGCCAGCAAGATGGCCGCGGTGCCCGGATGCACGCCGCTGGTCTCGGCCGGCCCCACCACCCGCATGGGCGCGTTCACGCCGTTTCCCAGTTGCTGCCACATGTCCGAAAAGGAGTCGGACAACCGGGTCACCAGGATGCTCACGTCGCTCATCTGTCCTCTGCGGGCGCGGGTGTGGTCCCCCATGACCCAGTAAGCACATATCGTACCACCGTGTTTGCGCCTGGTTCAAGATGAACAACCGCGTGCTATGAAATGACATAGGGAATGACGAAACCGGCAGGTCCGCCAGTTGCAAATCTCTCACTTTGCGACTCCTGGTGCGGAGAGCGGTGGGGGCCTTCTACCCGGCGGCCTGAATGAGCGTAAGCCAAATAGCTGCAATTGATACGGAGGCAGGGCGCCGGGCTCCTCGGGCCGCGCGCCAGCACGACCCACATGCCGTCAGTTGGATCATTACGACCCAGGATCGCGGGAAACGGGGCCGGCAGGGGGAGAGCGAGTACGCGTCGGGTTGCTCGCCCTGCGATGCTCCTTCACTGCCGGTTCCCGATCTTGGCGCACGGTGGGCGTCCCCCTGTGCGTGGCCGAGCCGCGTCCCATGAGACCCTCACTCAGCGGCCTGCAGCGCGTGCGTTGGCTGGTGTTTGAGCACTTCGAGCGCGTCCTCGTGGTGTTGCTGGTCTTGTCGCTGCTCCTGATCCACTGGGCCATCGACGACAAGCTGGCGTTCCTGAGCTTCTATTATCTGCCCGTGATGGTGGCCGGCTTTCTGGTGGGCCGGAACACTGCCGTCTGGTCTGCGGTCCTGATCGTGAACCTGGTGCTGTTCTTCCAGCTGGTGCAGGGACTCCAGGGGCCCGCCGGGTTCGACAGGGCGGTGACCCTCACCCTGGTGCCGTGGGCGGGCTTCCTGATCCTCACCGCCTACGTGGTGGGCACCCTGGCGGAGCAGCGCCAGGCGCGGTTAGACGACGTCAAGCAGTCCTATGTCACCATTCTCGAGCTGCTCACCTTCAGCCTGGAGGCGGCCGAGCGCGAAAACCGTGGCCACAGCCATCGGGTGGCGGAGTTGGCGGCCCGGCTGGCGCAGGAGCTGGGACTGCGCGACGGGGAGATCGAGAACGTGCGGGTGGCGGCCCTGATGCACGAGGTGGGGCCGGGCAATCCCCGCCTGCTGGCGTTGATGGCCGAGTTCCCGGGCGACGTCAAGCGGGTGCCCATCGCGGGCGCCCTGCGGGGGGCCACCAGCCTGCTGGTCGAATACGGCCGCTACTACGAGGTGGTGGGCGATGATTGGCCGGTGGATCAGCTTCCCATGAGCATCGGGGCCAAGATCCTCGCGGTCGCGGACGCCTACGAGACCCTCCAGCTCGACAGCCCGTTGCGCCCCGCGTTGGCACCCTGGTCGGCGCTGGCCGAGATCGAGAAGGGATCCGGCCGCGTCTTCGCCAGCGAGGTGGTGCAGGCCTTGCGGCGGGCGGCCGGCCCGCCGGTCCGCATGAGCCGCGAGGTATCCTTCGGGGCGCTCGGGATTCGCCGAAACTAGGCCGCCCGCCGCCCCGCCTCCCCAGGACCTTTCCGCGGCGCTACGATTCTCGCCGTGGACCAACAGCTCCTCAGCCTCTTTGCGATCGGCCTGCTGGCAGGCGGATTCGGCGCGCTGCTGGGCGTGGGGGGAGGGCTGATCATCGTGCCGGCGCTCTCGCTGCTGGCGGGGCTGCCGCTGCGCGGCGCGATCGGCACCAGCCTGATCTGCATCTGCGGCTCTTCGGCGGCCGCCTCGGCGGTGTATTTGCGCCGGGGGCGGGTGGATCTCCCCATTGCGGTGGAGCTCCAGTTCTTCTCGGTGGCCGGGGCGGTCATCGCCGGACTCACCGCGGGCTTCATCCCCACGGCGCCGCTGTTCTTTCTCTTCGCTCTCTTGCTGTCGGCGGTCGCGCTGCAGATGTGGCCCTCGGCTTCGCCCGGCATCCTCACCCGATGGCTGTCGCGGCTGAGCGCCCGCCACTCGGTGGCGCGCGGCGCCTCGGTGGGCGCCGGACTGATCTCCGGTCTCCTGGGCGTGGGAGGCGGGATCCTGAACACTCCCGTCCTGCACCTGGTGCTGGGCAAACCCTTCGAGCAGGCAACCGCCACCAGCTCGTACATGATCGGCATGACCGCCGCGGCCGGCGCCCTGGTGTACCTGGTGCGGGGCGACGTGGTGCCGGGCCTGGTCACGGCGGCCATGGTCGGCACCCTGGCCGGCGCGCTCCCCGCCGCGCTGGCGGGGCATCGCCTCAATGCCAAGGGATTGCGGATCGCCTTCGCGTTGCTGCTGCTGTTCGTCGCGTATCAGATGGTGCGCCGTGGCCTCCTCGAGATCTGAGCCCACTCCGGGGCCGGCCCTGGAGCGCCTGGCGGGAGGGCTGTTGGGGCTCATGGCGGGGGTGGCGGTGGCTTGCGTGGTAGTGGGGCTGGTCCTGCGGTGGCTGGGCTCGGCACGCTGGGGGGGTGCCGCGGAGCAGTGGCTGTCGCTCGCCACCACCGTGATCGTGGTGGCGCCGCTGGTGTCGCTGGCGGGCATCGCGTTGAGCGCGTCCCGGGGCCGGGGCCGGCTGGGGGTGTTCGCGTGGGGAGCGTTGCTGGTGACCTTGCTGGGGATGGGATTGGCACGGTGAACCCCGGAGCGGATGACTGGGGAGGTGACCCTTGGCAGAGGGGGGTCGGGGAGACTGAAGGCAGAGGGGGCGAGGGTTGAGGAAGGCGGGAAGCTCTGATGCGGCCTGAGGTCCTGGGAGTCGTTGGTCTGGGAGCGATCGGCGGGTCGGTCGCGTGGCGGGCGGCGCAGGCGGGCGTTCCCCGGATCGTCGGCTACTCGCCGCTGCCGGCCGAAGGCGTGGCCGCGCTCAGGGCGGGCGCCATCACCGAGGTGGCGGAGCGGCCCCAGCGGGTGGTGGAGACCGCCGACCTGGTGGTGCTGGCGGCGCCGCCGGCCGCCAACCTCCGGCTCTTGCGCGAGCTGCAAGGCGACCTGCTGCGCCGGGGGCGGCTGTGCACCGACGTCACCAGCGTCAAGCGCCCGGTGATCGAACTGGCGGAGCGGTTGGGTCTGGAGAGCGTGTTCGCGGGATCCCACCCGCTGGCCGGCACGCACGAATCCGGATTTGCCGCGGCCAGAGCCTCCATGCTGGAGGGCGCAGTGGTGTACGTGACGCCGCTTATCCGGGGCGAGCGCGCGGGTGAGGAGGTGGCGGACTTCTGGTCCGTGGTGTGTGGGGCACACCCCGTCACCTGCGACGCGGCAGAGCACGATGGCGTGCTGGCGTGGACCAGCCACTTGCCGCAGGCCGTGTCATCGGCGCTGGCCGCGGCGCTGGCCCGTGCCGGCCCCAAAGCGGTAACGGTGGGTCCGGGCGCCCGGGATACCACCCGCCTGGCCGCCAGCGACCCCCAGCTGTGGCACGACGTCCTGCTCCTCAACCGGGAGGCTCTGCTCGGCGCGCTGGACGCGGTGGAGGGGGAGCTGGGCCGCCTGCGGCATGCGCTCACCACCGGGGACGGAGCGGAGCTCACCGCCTGGCTCGAGACCGGGCGCGCCTGGCGCCGCCGGTTGCCGTGACGACTCCGGCCCTGCGGCCCCCGGGTGACAAGAGCATCACCCATCGCGCGCTCATCCTGGGCGCGTTGGCCTCCGGGAAGTGCGTGTTGGAGGGCCCGCTCACCTCGTTGGACGCCCGCTCCATGGCCGGGGTCCTGCGCGCGCTGGGAGTGGCGATCTCGCCGCTCCGTCCCGGCGGTACCGTCACGGTCGCCGGCCGCGGACTTCGGGGTCTGCGCCCCCCCGGGGCCACACTCAACTGCGGCAATTCCGGCACCACCGCGCGCTTTCTCCTGGGGGCCCTGGCCGGGCACCCCTTCCGGGCCCGACTCACCGGCGATGAGTCCTTGAGGCGGCGGCCCATGCGACGGGTGACCCTGCCGTTGGCGCAGATGGGAGCCCGGTTCGAGGAGCTGCACGGCGACGGTCTTCCCCTGGTGGTGCACGGCGGCGCGCTCACGCCCCTTCGGTACGATCTGCCGGTCGCGGCCGCGCAGGTGAAGAGTGCGCTGTTGCTGGCCGGACTGGTGGGTCAGGTTTCGGTGCGACTCAGCGAGCCGGCGCTCTCGCGCGATCACACCGAGCGGATGCTCCAGGCGCTGGGCGTGCCGCTGGAGCGGGCCGGCGCCGGCGTGGCGTTCACGCCGATCGAGCGCCTCCCACCTTTCCGGTTGCGGATTCCCGGCGACATCTCCTCGGCGGCCTTCCTGGTGGCGGCGGCGCTGTTGGGGAGGCAGGACCCGGTGGTGATTCGCGAAGTGGGAGTCAACCCCACGCGCGCCGGTGTGTTGCGGGTGCTGGAGCGGATGGGGGCGCGGGTAGAACCGGAGCCGGGGCAAGAAATGCTGGGCGAGCCGCTGGCGAATCTGGTGGTCCACCCCTCGAGCCTGCAGGCCTGCGAGGTCGCCGCCGAGGAGGTGCCGTCGCTGATTGACGAGATTCCGGTGCTGGCGATCCTGGCGAGCCGGGCACAGGGGCAGTCGGTGTTCCGCGGGGTGGCCGAACTGCGGGTTAAGGAAAGCGACCGGCTGGAGCTCATGGCTCGCAACCTGCGGGCCGTGGGCGTGAGCGCGGAAGCCAGCGCCGACACGCTCTGGGTGAACGGGAGCGAAGCGCCGCCGGTGGGGAAAGTGGACACCGCGCGCGACCATCGTCTCGCCATGGCGTTCGCGGTGCTGGGGACGGTGGCCGGGGCGCGGATTCGGCTGTCGGAAACGGCCTCGGTGGCAGTGAGCTATCCCGGCTTCTTCGGGGACTTGAAGCGCGTGGCGGGGAAGGGATCGGCATGACGGCGCTACGGGTGATCGCGATTGACGGGCCGGCCGGGTCGGGCAAGACCACCACGGCGCGCGCGGTGGCGGCGGAGCTGGGGTTCGCGCACCTGGATAGCGGCGCCCTCTACCGCGCGGTCACCCTGGCGGCGTTGGATCTGGCCCCCAACGCGGACGCGTCCCGGGTGCTGGCCGCGGCCCAGGCGGCGCGGGTGCGGCTGGTCTCCGTGGGATCCGGCTACCGGCCGGACGCGGGAGGCGTGGACGTCTCGCGCGCCGTGCGCACTGCCGAGGTGACGGCGCGCGTCTCCACCATCGCGGCCCTGCCGGCGGTACGGCATTGGGTGAACCGCGAGCTGCGGAGTGGCGCCGCCGCCCATCCGGTGGGTGTGGTGGTGGACGGCCGGGACATCGGCACGGTGGTGTTCCCGGATGCGCCGCTCAAGGTGTTCCTCGTCGCCGCGCCGGAAGAGCGGGCCCGGCGGCGCCTCGCCCAGGACGGCCAGGGCCTGAACGGCGAGAGTGTGGGACGGGCGACCCGGGAGTTGCTTTCGCGGGACGCGGCCGACAGCAGCCGGGCGGTGGCGCCCCTGAAACCGGCGGCCGACGCGGTGGTACTGGATACCACGGCACTGAGCTTCGGGGAGCAGGTGCAGGAGATCGTGAAGCAGGCGCGGAAAGTGTTCCCCGAGCTTGACATAGCCAACACGCAGGACTAGGATAGGAGGCTTGTCGTCCTCCATGGTGGAAGACGGCGTTCACCTTTAACCAGTCATCGAGACACTCCCGTTGCACATGGTCGAACCCGCCCCCGAAACCACCACCCCTACCGCGCCCGGTTCTTCGATCAGGGTGCGCCCTGACCTCTACGACGAAGGCTATTCGGACGAGCAGTACGAGGAGATGCTCAAGCTGTATGAGGGCACGCTCCAGAGCATCGCCGAAGGCGAAATCGTCCGTTCCAAGGTTCTGCGGGTCACCGACACCCATGTGATCCTGGACGTCGGCTTCAAGTCGGAAGGCGCCGTTCCCATCGAGGAGTTCAAGGATCCTCAGAGCGTCAAACCCGGCGATGAGGTCGAGGTCTTCCTGGAAGACCTCGAGAACCAGGATGGGGCGGTGGTGCTCTCCAAGAAGAAGGCGGATTTCATGCGCGTGTGGGAGCGCATCCGCCAGGCCTACGAGAGCGACCAGCCGGTGCAGGGCACACTGGTGAAGAAGATCAAGGGCGGGGTGGTGGTGGACCTGATGGGCGTGGACGCCTTCTTGCCGGGCAGCCAGATCGCCCTTCGCCGGGTTCCCAACATCGATGAATTGCTGGGGCAGTCCTACCAGTTCAAGATCATCAAGCTCAACAAGCGCCGCCGCAACATCGTGGTCTCCCGCCGGGTGATTCTGGAAGCCGAGCGGGCCCACAAGCGCGAGCATCTGATGAAAGAGCTGGCCCAGGGCCAGATTCGCAAAGGCGTGGTCAAGAACATCACCGATTTCGGCGCCTTCATTGACCTGGGCGGGGTGGATGGGCTGCTGCACATCACGGACATGTCGTACGGGCGGGTGTCACATCCCTCGGAAGTGGTGCAGCTGGGGCAGGAGGTGGAGGTCAAGGTCCTGGACATTGACTGGGAGCGCGAGCGCATCTCACTCGGCTTGAAGCAGCTGCACGCCTACCCCTGGGAGAACGTGGTGGAGAAGTACCCGGTCGGGCAGCGGGTGCAGGGCAAGGTGGTGAGCATCACCAACTACGGTGCGTTCGTCGAGCTGGAGCCCGGCATCGAAGGCCTGGTGCACATCAGCGAGATGAGCTGGACCCGCAATGTGCGGCATCCCTCCAAGGTGGTGTCCATCGGGGAGACCATCGAGGCGGTGGTGTTGAAGGTGGATCCAGGCGAGGAGAAGATCTCGCTGGGAATGAAGCAGACGGAGCAGGACCCCTGGATGGTGCTGCCGGTGAAGTATCCGGTGGGGACCCGGGTGTCCGGCAAAGTGCGCAACCTCACGTCCTTCGGCGCCTTCGTGGAGATCGAGCCGGGCATCGACGGCCTGGTGCACATCTCGGACATGTCCTGGACCAAGCGGGTGCAGCATCCGTCCGAGGTAGTGAAGAAGGGCGACACGGTGGAAGTGCTGGTGCTGAACATCGACGGCGAGAACAAGCGCATCTCGCTGGGGCTCAAGCAGGCCACCGACGACCCCTGGCTCAAGATTGGTGAGACCTATCCGGTGGGCACCGAGCTCAGGGGCCGCGTGGTGCGGTTCATGGACAACGGGCTGGTGGTGGACATCGGCAACGATATCGAGGGGTTTGTGCCGGCCAACCAGGTGCCGCTGCGGCCGGATCAGGACATGAAGACGGACGTCAAAGAAGGCCAGCCGGTGGACCTCAAGGTACTGGAAGTCGATCCCATCCACCATCGCATTCTGTTGGCGATCACGGATTTCCCCGCCGAGGCAGCGCCCGAGGCTCCACCTCCGGAGGCGGCCGCCCCGGAAGCGCCAAGCGCGCAGGCGGAGTGAACGGCGTCACACCAGCGGAACCGCCGGCGGCCTCGTTCAGCAGGCCGCCGGCGGTTCTCTTTCGGTAGACCATGACCATCGAGAAGAGGCTGGAGGCCCTGGAGCAGCGCCGCGCCGAGTCGGAGCAGGGGGGCGGCGCGCAGCGGGTCCAGGCGCAGCACGACAAGGGCAAATTGACCGCCCGGGAGCGGCTGCAGCTGCTGGTGGACCCGGGATCCTTCGTAGAGCAGGACCGCTTCGTTACCCATCGCAGCACCGACTTCGGCCTGGCCGACCAGCGGGTCCTGGGCGACGGCGTGGTCACCGGCTACGGGACCATTGACGGGCGGCTGGTCTATCTGTTCGCCCAGGACTTCACCGTGTTCGGCGGGTCGCTGGCGGAGGCGCACGCCGAGAAGATCTGCAAGATCATGGACACGGCGACGCGGGTGGGGGCGCCCATCATCGGGCTCAACGACTCGGGCGGGGCGCGCATCCAGGAGGGCGTGGTCTCCCTGGGCGGCTACGCGGACATCTTCCTCCGCAACACGCTGGCCTCCGGCGTAGTGCCGCAGATCAGCGCGATTCTGGGGCCCTGCGCAGGGGGCGCCGTCTACAGCCCGGCGATCACCGACTTCGTGTTCATGGTGCGCGGCATCTCCTACATGTTCGTCACCGGGCCCAACGTGGTGAAGACGGTGACGCACGAGGACGTGACGCCGGAGCAGCTGGGTGGGGCGGACGTGCACGGATCCGCCTCGGGCGTGGCGCATTTCGTGTGCGACACGGAGGCGGAGTGCCTGGCCGAGATCCGCCGGCTGCTCAGCTTCGTGCCGTCCAACAACCTGGACGATCCTCCGGCCAGGGCGTCGGCCGATCCCATCGACCGCCGGGACGAAGGGCTGTTGACTATCGTACCGGACAATCCCAACAAGCCCTACGACATGCGCGACGTCATCCTCCGCGTGGTGGATGACGGGGACCTGCTGGAGGTGCACCGCGACTACGCCGGGAACCTCATCGTGGGGTTCGCCCGGTTGGGCGGGCATCCGGTGGGAGTCGTCGCCAGCCAGCCGGCGGTGCTGGCCGGGGTGCTGGACATCAAGGCCTCACTCAAGGGAGCCCGTTTCATCCGGTTCTGTGACGCCTTCAACATCCCGCTGCTCACCTTCGAGGACGTTCCGGGCTTTCTTCCCGGCGTTGACCAGGAGCACGGGGGCATCATCAAGCACGGTGCCAAGCTGTTGTTCGCGTACGCGGAGGCCACCGTGCCCAAGCTCACCGTGATCACCCGGAAGGCCTACGGCGGCGCCTACGACGTGATGAGCTCCAAGCACGTACGGGGGGACGTGAATCTGGGGTGGCCCACGGCGGAGATCGCCGTGATGGGTCCCAAAGGCGCGGTGGAGATCCTCTTCCGCCGCGAGATCGCCGCCGCCCCGGACCCCGCGGCCAAGCTGGAAGAGCTGGTGGCGGAGTACCGGGACAAGTTCGCCCACCCCTACCAGGCCGCGGCCCGCGGGTACCTGGACGATGTGATCGACCCCCGTGATACGCGGCCGCGCCTGATATCCGCGCTGCGCACCCTGCTGACCAAGCGCGACAAGAACCCTCCCAAGAAGCACGGGAATATTCCGCTGTGACCGGCCGGTAGGGATGAGGAGGGTGTTGGTCGCCAACCGCGGGGAGATCGCGGTCCGCATCATCCGCGCCTGCCACGAGGAAGGGCTGGAGGCGGTGGCGGTGTATTCCGAAGCCGATCGCTTGAGCCCTCACGTCCGGCTGGCGGATGCGGCGGTGGGCATTGGGCCCGCCCCGGCGGCGGAGTCTTACCTCCACATCGAGCGGCTGCTCGATGCCGCTGCCAGGAGCGGCGCCGATGGCGTGCACCCCGGTTACGGGTTCCTGTCGGAGCGGGCCACGTTCGCGGAAGCCGTGGAACGGGCGGGGCTGGTCTTCGTGGGACCACCGGCCGCGGCGATTCGGGCCATGGGCGAGAAGACCGCCGCGCGCCGCAGGATGCAGGAGGCGGGCGTGCCGTTGGTGCCCGGCACCACCGAGTCCGTGGCCGATCCCGCAGCTGCCGCCCGGGCGGCGCGGGACATCGGGTACCCGGTGATGATCAAAGCGGTAGCCGGGGGCGGGGGCCGAGGCATGCGAGTGGCCGGCAGCGAAGACGAGCTCAAGTTGTTGTTCCGGCAGGCGAGCTCGGAGGCCCGGTCCGCGTTTGGCGACGGCACGCTCTACCTGGAGAAGCTGATTGACCGGCCCCGGCACGTGGAGGTGCAGGTGCTGGCCGACCGCCAGGGGCAGACCCTGCATCTGGGGGAGCGGGAATGCTCCGTCCAGCGACGCCATCAGAAGGTCATCGAGGAGTCTCCCTCACCGGCGGTGACCCCCGAGCTGCGCCGGGCGATGGGGGAAGCGGCGGTGCGGGCCGCGCGAGCAGTTGGGTACGTGAGCGCAGGCACCGTGGAGTTCCTGCTGGCGCCGGACGGAGGGTTCTACTTCCTGGAGATGAACACCAGGATCCAGGTGGAGCATCCGGTGACGGAGATGGTCTACGGCGTGGACCTGGTGCGGGAGCAGCTGCGCATCGCCAATGGCCTGCCCACCAGCCTCGATCCCGCCGCACTCAGATCCCGGGGCCACGCCATCGAATGCCGCATCACCAGTGAGGATCCCTTCCAGGGGTTTGTGCCCGCCACCGGGCGCATCGAGTTTCTGCGGGTGCCGGCCGGGCCGGGCGTCCGCTGGGACGCCGGCGTGGAGCAGGGAAGCGAGGTCGGCCTGTTCTACGATCCGCTGTTGGCCAAGCTCATCGTGTGGGGCGAGACGCGGGAGCAGGCCATCCGCCGGATGGAGCGGGCGCTGGACGAGCTGGTGATCGTGGGGGTGCAGACCATTCAGCCGCTGCACCGCCGGGTGTTGGTGGAGCCGGAGTTCCGGTCCGGCCGGCTGGACATCGGCTACCTCGAGCGCCACGGCGCCGAGCTCTTCCTGCCCACGGTAGATCCCGACGAGGCGGAGCTGGCGGCCGTGGCCGTGGCGCTGGCCGAGTACGAGGCGCGCCAGGTGCCCTCATCGGCCGCCTCGGCGCCCACCGGCCAGGGGCGGGCCGCCTCCCACTGGCTCCGGGCGGCGCGGCAGGAGGGATTGCGGTGACC
>Ga0153915_10002695_pt1 | contig 16176 bp, 13 predicted proteins | sample Opewatmetagenome_2_FD_107003 | JGI IMG/M metagenome (GOLD analysis project Ga0153915, IMG submission 107003) | Freshwater wetland microbial communities from Ohio, USA - Open water 3 Core 3 Depth 3 metaG | ecosystem: Environmental > Aquatic > Freshwater > Wetlands | place: USA: Ohio, Lake Erie...
CGCGGGCTTCCAGGTAGAGGAGAGTGACCCGGAACTGCAACTGGCGGAGACTGGTAGTGATCTTCGAAATGTCCCGAAGCGCCCCGCCTGCCCGGATGTCGATTCCCAGCGCCGCGCGTTCGACCTCACTGCCGCTCGTGTTGATCCCCTCGATGAATTTGCTGACGAGAGATACGGGCAGGTTGTCAATGCAGAAGAAGCTCAGATCTTCAAACGCCCTGAGAACGGTTCCCTTCCCTGAGCCGCTCATGCCGGTGACAATCACCAGATCGGTCAGGCTCATGGTTTGATCCCTCAGTCACCCGCCGCCTAGTCGGCACCGCGTCGCGGATTTCCGCCGGGCTTCCAGATCAGCGAAGCGCGGGCGAGCCAGATCCGCCGCCGGCCACACCCTCAGGTCAAAGGCACAATTCCAAACCCCGGTGCACTTCCCGCATCGGCCCGGATTTACCGGGGACCAATGCATCCGCCTCAGGTGTATATCAATCCAAGCGAGCCGTCTTTCTTCCGGTAGAGCACATTGACGTCGCCGGAGTCCACATTACGGAACACGACAAAGGGATACTTGGCGTGGCCAAGTTCCAGGACTGCCTCTTCCACGGCCATGGGTTTCTTCCGGGCCTGTTCTTCTTCTATGCCGTTTGAATCCCGAACCGGTCTGCGGACGGCCGAGCCACCGCCTGCTTTCTCGGCCACTGACCCAGCCCTGACCCGCTGCCTCTTAGTCTCGATTACCTTGGCCTTGTGTTTCAGGGCCTGCCTCTCGAGCTTCTCAACCGCCCTCAGAATCGAGGCGTACATATCGGCCGTCTCACCTTTGCCAGCTACGGTAAGGATCTTCGACCTGAGCAGGATCTCCGCCGTGTGCCGGGCCTTGGCGACGTCTATGATCACGTGGCAGCTCAAGTCATCACCGAAAATTTTTGAGAATTTGCGCAGCCTCCTCATCACGTAAGTTCTGAGCGCGGGGGTAACAACGAGGTGTCTTCCCGTGATCTCCACATTCATATCTAGATCCCTTCCAGCGATTGAAATCGCACAGCGCCTCTCCAAGCGTGACCCGCCACCCGTTTGCCTTGTGCCGCGGAATCAGGAGAGCGCTGTCGTTCAAAAGAGGTACCCAATCCGGCGGTCGCGCGAGCCAGGTATCTGCATCTGCTCCCTGTACTTGGCCACGGTACGCCGGGTGATGAAAATGTTGTCCCTGCGAAGCAGTTGCCCGAGCTGATTGTCCGAGTAAGGCTTGGTCCGGTCTTCACTCTCGATCATCTTCCTGATCTTCAGCTTCACTTGGACGATGGATAGTTCCTCGCCGTCGGAATTCTCGACACCCATGGTGAAGAACTTGCGGAGTTCCATGACGCCCTGAGGCGTATCGACATATTTGTTTGTGACTACGCGACTTATCGTGGAGCTGTGAACGCCGAGCTCGCTGGCGACGTCCTTGATCAGCATGGGATGGAGCGCTGACGGGCCGAGCTCGAGAAAATCCTTCTGACGGCTCACGATGCACGCACAGACCTTGTATATCGTCTGGCGGCGCTGGTTGACGCTCCTCAACAGGTCGACGGCAGATCGGAATTTCTCCCGGAGAAAGGCCTTTGTGTCGCCAGGCACCCCGTTGGCCTTCAGTAGTTCACGGTAGCCGGCGTTCAAGCGAAGCTGGGGCATGCCCTCGTCGTTCTGGATAATGATGAACTCTCCGTTCACCTTCGCGATCGTCACCTCCGGCTGGACATAGGTGGCTTTCTCGGGATTGTATTTCTGGCCTGGTTTCGGGATAAGCCCCTTTATGATTTCGACCGCTTTCAGCACTTCCTCTTGTGTGAATCCCGTGCGGCTCGCGATCTCCTTGAACTTGTGGCCTTCCAGCAGGGGCAGGTGGTCCTGGATGATCTTCCACGCCAGCGTATCGGTCAGGCCCAGAGCTGACAGCTGCAGAAGCAGGCACTCGCGCAGGTCTCGCGCGCCCACGCCCACCGGGTCCAGCGATTGCACGAACTTGAGTGCGGTCTCGGCCTCTTCCGCCGTGCAGCCAGCCAGGCCCTGCAGTTCCTCCATAGTCAGCAGCAGGTAGCCATCCTCGTCCAGGTTGCCGATGATCTCTCTGGCTACATCGGCAATCCTCGGTTCCACGAAAGAAAGACCCAGCTGCCAGTTCAGGTGGTCTGAGAGAGACGGCGGCCGGACGAGGTAGGCTTCGAATGACGGCTTGTCTTCCGATTCCTCGACCTCGCGGTTTCGGTATCCCGTGTCGAGGTAGTCATCGAAGAAGTAGCGGAAATCGATTTCGTCGAACGAATCGCGTTCCGCACCCTGCACTGGGCTCTCAGGCGCGGCCGGCTCGACATCCGTTGCATCCTCGAGTCCCAGATCCTTGGGCGCCTCCGGCTCAGTGACCTCCTCAAGCAAAGGATTTGCCACCAACTCCTGGTTCAGCATATCCTGGAGTTCCAACCTATTGAGCTGGAGGAGTTCAATCTTCTGAAGAAGCGACGGGGTGAGCGCAAGCCTCTGAGTCAGACGCAAGTCCAATGTTTGTCGCAAGTTCTGTCTGCGGACGGTCATACGCTCAGTTCAGCCTGAAATTCTCACCCAGGTATACTTTCCTTACTTCGTCATCACCGGTCAACTCGCGCGGGCGGCCACCGCGCAAGATTTTTCCTTCGTTTATTATATAGGCCCGATCCGTGATATTCAAAGTCTCCCTGACATTATGATCAGTAATCAGGATCCCGATATTGCGCGATTTCAGCTGCACGATGATCCTTTGGATATCAGCAACCGCAAGCGGATCGATACCTGCAAACGGTTCATCCAGAAGTACAAATCGAGGGGTGAGGACCAGCGCCCGCGCGATCTCGAGACGTCGTCTCTCGCCACCGGACAATGTATAGGCGCCCTGCTGGCGGACCTTTTCTATTCCAAATTCCTCCAGCAGCGTGGTCACGATTGTATACTGCTCGTCGGCTGTCAGAGCGAGCGTCTCCGAAATGCTTAGCAGGTTTTCTTCAACGGTCAGCTTACGGAAAACGGAGGGTTCCTGAGGCAGGTAGCTGATTCCCGTCCGCGCGCGCCGGTACATGGGCAGCCCGGTGATATCGCGCCCGTCCAGGCGAACGGTTCCGGAATCCGGCGCGATCAGGCCAACGATCATGTAGAACGTAGTCGTCTTGCCGGCTCCGTTCGGTCCGAGAAGACCGACTACCTCACCCTGAGCGACCTCAAGGTCGACCTGATCGACTACTCTTCTGCCGCGGTATTCTTTGCTGAGAGCCAGGACCTGGAGAGTGCTAGTGGTCATCAGAAGCCATTTAGATTCAGTCCTTTACGGCCCCATGGATTCAGCTGTTTTCGAGGATGATCCTATCATCCGAGGTATAGAATGTCAATCGACGCGCGGCGGACTTGCCTCGCACCGGGTCTTTGATCTCGGCGGGATTTCCAAGGACTACGAATTTGCCGGGCGCAAAGAGGTAGTCTGCCTGGTTACCCAGAGCCAGCCGGCCCTGCTGTTGGATGCGGAGGTGCCCGATCGCCCGGGCCGATTCGATCTGCTTCCCTTCCGCGTCCAGCATGACATCGAGAGTGTCGGACCACATCTGGATGTCTCCCGAATCGAGGATGACGTCTCCTGAATAGTGGATCATGTTGCCGGTCTTGTCATACCGCAGCTGACTACTTTTAATCACGATTGGAGACTTGTCGGCGCCTTCCTTCGCTTTAGACGCTCCTGATTTTGTGGACGGCCCGGCGGCAGCGGTATCAGGACCACGAAGTATCAGGTGCCTGACCTGCCCGTCCGCCATCAGTTCCTGCCCGGAGCTGAGAATCTCGATCGTGCGTGCTTGAAGCTGCCCTTGTTCAGTGAGCATTTGAACGCCGCCTTCGTATCGAGCCTTGCTCTGCTCGGTCCAATACCTCATCACTTTTGCCGTCGCGATGGTCGGAGTCGAAGAACCACTCGAAGCTTGAAGCGGCGATCCACCCTCCTGCTTGGGGCGAGTGACGGACCGGACGTCGCCACGAACCACGATCTCCTTCCCTTCCAGGTGATAAACCAATTCCTCCCCCGTCGTCGTGCTATCGGGATCGGTTACTTTTGGTGAGTCCTTCAGCACCAGGACCTCGCCGGCAGCGTCGTAGTCAGCTCTCCCTGATGTGGCAGTTCTGCTCCCATCCTGGTAAGTGAAACCACCCCACTGGGAAACGTTGTCCGCCTGACCGTCGCGCTCGCGGAATGTAGCATGAAGTTTTTCGCTGGTCGTCTGCACTTCCTCCGACGAGGTTCCCTGGCCCTGATTTGCCTTGGTGCTCTGATAAGTGACATGAACTCCACCCTCCCCGTCCAGGTCTCTCAGCCGGTTTCCGGCAGGGTAGAATCCGAAGCGGACGCGCTCGGCCTCTAGTCGACGTACGGGGGAGCCCTGTACTCCGGGAGCCGGCAGGACAGAAACGCGAACGCCGCCGGAGGCATTTCCCCGGTCGAGGGTGTCACCCGACTCCGAATAAATCATGTCGAGTTTCGCTGCGGTGAGTATCCGTCCGGGTTCAGCCTTGCGCCCGGGAGCCTCCCTGCGCGCCGCGGAAGTCCAGCGAACCGAACCATCGGCCTGGAGGGAACGTGGTTTGCCCTGATCAGAGCCTTCAGCGAATTCGATGCGGATCTCCCGGGCAGCGAGTTCGTCGACCTCACCTTCCCTGCCCGAGCCCATGGTCAGCATCGCGTTTTCCCGCACCTGTAATCTCCTCACAGAGCTGGTTCCCGGCGCAAACTCCGCCGCAAGAAACTCGCCGCTGATCGTTGTTTCGCCCTGGGCGCGCCTGCTGCTGAACCTCACGCCGGACCTGCTCGCGATTCTCCGCAACGAACTGTCGGCCGGGTCCAACTCGAGATGGATTTGGCCGCCCTGCAGTCCGACACCTCCGTCCTTCGCCTCCGAGGAAAAAACCGCACCGCCTGTGTCGCGTATTTTCTCGACAGCCTTTCCGTCCGGGCTGAGGTCAAAGTCTATCCGGTCTCCCCGCAAATCCTGCGCAGCTCCCGGCTTCCCGGATTTGTATTCAGCATTCCCCCGGCACATGAGCGATACGATGCGGCGTCTGTCGGGGCTCAGTTTGACCATAATGTCAGAACCCGAGAGCGCGGCATCCGGCGTTTCCAGGTGGGCACCTCCCATGAACCGGATCAGCTGATCGTTTTCTGAGTAGAACAAGCTGCTGGAGGTCACACGATTCTTTTCCACGGAGGCGGGACTCCCGGCCTTTGGTACCGGGCGCGTCACTTCCAGGTCGACGGCATTCTTCAGCTCGAGGACGCGCGCCGCGTTGTCGAACCGGATACCGCGTGCACTCCCCTTCGCCTGTGGTGAAACGAGCTGCATCGCGTCGTCCGTAGTTCCGACGTTGTTCTTCATGTCGTAGAAGAGTGACTCGCTGCGCAACTCAACGCCCTTCCCCATCTGGATTCGGACATTGCCGGAAAAATAGGCACGTCCATTTCCCTGGTCGTACTCTGCACGCCTGCTTCGGATATAGTTCCGCGGGGATCCGTCAGGATTGAAATCAAACGCCTCTATTCCCTCGAGGAGGCTTTTTCCTTCCCGGGTTTCGAGGAGCTTCTGCGCGTGAATCTTGAAGCGGAGTTTTCCGTTCTCGTTTTCCGAGTATTCGACGCTGTCGGCCGACCGGATCAGGTTCGAGCCGAGGATGCTCGCGGCCTGCTTTATGCTGCCAATCCGGCTTCGCCAGATCCTGATGTAGTCATACGCCACCCAGGCGAGGACGACTGTAATCAATATCGCCAGCCCGCGTCGAAGAAAGCGGATGCCGTAAGTATGCAAGCAGACTCCCCAACCTGGACACCCTCGACCGGGAGGGCGTTGCGAGGTCCCCGGTTACATCCTGGACAATCATGGACCTCAGCCCGGTTTCATGCCACCAGGAGACCTATCGCATTTCCCCGCGATAGCTGGCCTACTGGGCCGTGATCGCCCGTGCGAGGGCACTGAGCGGCGTCACACGGCCGGAAGAAACAGTCACCTGCCAGATATAGTGGGCCTCCGTGCCGTCGGTACTTGACTTGAAAGTCAGATCGACCCAGTAGGTATCCTCCTCCCGCTTGGCGGCTGCCCACTTGACAAAGCGTAACGCCGGGTCTTTCCCCTGCACCATGCCCGATATGGTCTCGTTCGATTTCAGTAGGATCTCATAGGCTTTGCGCTCGGCATCACCCTGTTGATAGATGACGGCGATTTCGCCCGTGCCCGACTCTGCCGGCTCAGGGGTCTCCACTGCCGGGGCCTTAGCGGCTTGCTGCTGAACGCCTGTCTGGCCGCTGGGACGGAAGACAGGCACGCGCATTTCGAACACCCCGGGTCCCTTGCCCCAGGTCTGCAGTGGTATTTCATATTCCTTCGGAAACGCCTCCGTGTTCTCGCCGACTTTCGCAATGATTGGCGGCACGCCTGATCTGCCTGCCCCGGACCATGCTTCCCTCAGCATCTGGACCCGCGAGGCGAGGCGGTGGCGCAGGGAAGGAACCCCTACCGCAGGAAGCCCAGCCAGAACCACGAACAACAACAGCCCGAAATAGATCCGATAGAGCACCAGATAATACCGATTCGACCTCTGACGCCGCGACAGACCTCCATGCCGGAGAGATGCCGCCTGCTTTCGCAGGTCCGGCGAACCACGCGACTGCCCGTTCATAGCTGGCATTCGCTACCCGGCAGCGGCAACGCGCTTCTTCATGCCGCGGAAAACCATGTATTGGTAGATGAAGTCGTCTATGTCGCCGTCCAGGACCCGATCCGTATTGGATGTTTCATACTTGGTACGATGATCCTTAACCATGCGGTAGGGGTGGAGGACGTAAGACCGAATCTGGCTTCCCCAGGCTATGTCGAGCTTCGAGTCTTCGACAGCCTGGAGCTCTTTGCGTTTCTTCTCCCTCTCGAGCTCATAGAGTCTCGCGCGCAGTATCTTCCGCGCCATGTCCCGGTTTCTGATCTGGGAGCGTTCGTTCTGACACGAGACCACGATGCCCGTTGGAATATGGGTGATGCGGACGGCAGAGTACGTCGTGTTGACAGATTGCCCGCCCGGTCCGGAAGAACAGAAGGTATCGATTCGCAGATCTTTCTCGTCGATCTGAATGTCGATCCTGTCGTCTATTTCCGGACAGACAAAGACGGACGCGAAGCTGGTGTGTCGCCGTGCAGCGGAATCAAAGGGAGAGATGCGAACCAGGCGATGGACCCCGCTCTCACAGGCCAGGTAACCGTAGGCAAAGTCACCCTTCACGATGAAGGTCGCCGACTTGATACCTGCTTCCTCCCCGTACTGGTAGTCGAGCATCTCGGTGCCATAGCCCGACCGCTCGCACCATCGGACATACATGCGGACGAGCATTTCCGCCCAGTCCTGGGACTCCGTGCCCCCCGCGCCGGGGTGAATGGTCACGATGGCGTTTGCGCCATCGTGTTCGCCTGAGAGCAGCATCCGAATCTCGGTGTGTTGCGCTTCCGTCTCGATCCTCTCGACTTCCTTCTTCAGGTCATCGAGAACATCCTCCCCTTCGGCCGCGAGCTCCAGCAGGGCGCGCAGATCAGCGCTCTCTCTGGCGAGCCTGTTATCCAGCTCCATGTCCTGCTCGAGGCGATGCCGCTCCTGAAGCGTCGCCTGAGCCTCCTCCATGCGATCCCAGAAGCCTGGCTCGGCGATTCTGTGCTCAAGCTTCTCGAGATCGGCGCGCTTTCGAGCGCCATCAAAGATAACCTCGAACCTGTCCTACTTTTTCCTCGACTGCTGCCACCCTCTCCCGCAATTCATCTAACATCAAAATGCTCCGTGATATGTGGTTTCATTCGTCCCGGGCAGGCCGGACTGCATCACACCGGCCCGGGGCTCTACGGCGACATCACCCGAGCCCTGGCTTGACTCCGGAAACTCTGTTGCGCACGCAGGACCAAGCCAGTGCCAAAACACAAATGATAGCACACAGTATGGCGACCAAATCGCCGTGGCGGGTATAGAAGCTCTGATAGGAAATGAAGTCGAAACTGCCAACGCAAATGTCTTTCCGGAGCAAATGTGTGGAGGCCGAGATCCTCCCGGCGGGGCCTATGATCGCCGAAATGCCCGAGTTAGCCGCCCGCAGCATGTATCTGCGGTTTTCCACCGCTCTCCACCTGGCCATCGCGAGGTGCTGATACGGCGCCGCGCTGTCGCCGTACCAACCGTCGTTGGTCAGGTTGATGATCAACTGGCTGCCCCGAAACACAAACTCGCGCACCAGCTCAGGGAACACGGCTTCGAAGCAGATGATGGCATTCATTCTGCCCGCCGGAGTCTCCACCAGGACGAGTTCGCTGCCGGGGCTGAAGTCGCTCACCTCCTGTGTGATGCTCTGCATGAAGAAGAACACTGATTTGAGCGGGACGTACTCCCCGAACGGCACGAGGTGGATCTTATCGTACCGGCCGCGAACGCTTCCGTCCTGGCCGAGAAAATAGGCGCTGTTGAAATAGCGTCGATCTCCGGGAGCTTCGGGGAAGGCGATGTTGCTGAAAACAACACCCAGTCGATAGTGACGCGCAAGCTCCTGCAGCCTCTGCCGATACTCCGGGTCGGACTGAAAGGATGTTGGAGCCGGCGATTCAGGCAGTACAAGCAGGTCCACTCCGGGTTCGTTAATTTCAGCCGCCATGAGGAGGTAGCCTTGCTCGAACTTGTTCCTCATGACGTCATCGGGATCGTCTGCAGCGATATTACCCTGCAGCAGTGCGGCAGTGTGTCCGGGCGCGGACGCGTCCCAGCGTCGGAGAGACAGGCTGCCGTAGACCAGGCACGCGGCCACCAGGCTGGCCGCGCCAAGAGCCGGCAGATAGTTCCGCGGGTGTCGGGCTCCCCTGTCGATCAGCCATGCGATGCCTACGTTGAAACACAGGATGACGAAAGAGACTCCGTAGACGCCTGTGATATCGGAGACCTGGATGATTTGAAGATTGTCCGTCTGGGAGTAACCGGTTAGCATCCACGGGAAGCCGCCGAACAGAGTGAAACTGCGCAGCACCTCCGAGGAGACCCAGGCAAAGGGGAAAAACAGCACCAGTCCCCTGCCCGCACGTCTCACCGAAATGCCTGTCACGGCACAGGCAAAGCCCGGGTAAAGTGCCATGGCGATCATCTGCAGCGCGAAGAGAAGCCAGGCAACGACGGTCGGTATGTTGCCGTAATGCACCAGCACCGCGGGAATCCAGGCGAGCAGGAGCGCGAACTGGACGAACCCTGCTACAACACCGCCGAGGAAAGCTTGCGGCCGGCCTCGCGAACTGAGGACAAAAAGAATCAGAGGAACCTGCGCAATCCATGCAAGGTAGGCCTGGCCCAAGGCCGGAAGCGAGGCAAAGCCCAGTATTCCACTGAGCACCGGGAGGAGAATAAGCTTCGGGTCAATGGAGCGCACCGGGATTCAGCGCGTGGTTTTGATGAAGCAGTTGTAGCCGGCTCTTTTCAGGCGGTTCTGCATCGCAACGGCGTCCGCCCGCGTGGCGAATCGTCCCACCTTCAGGAGGTAGAATCCGCCGGCCGACTCGGGAGGCTCGATCGCGGGGTCGTACCCTCGCTTCTGCAGTTCATCGGCCTTGACCTGTGCCTCCCTCTGCTGGCGAAATGCACCCAACTGGCAGGAATAGAAGGTTGCTCCTGCCGGCTTTGCGGTAGACACAGCCGTTCCGGCTCCGGGCCTGGCTGAGGCGGGGGCCGTCGCCGCGGCCCCGGGCCTCGCTGTCGCATCGGGCTGTGGCTGCGGCTTTGCCTGCCGCGCCTGGGCGTTCACTTTGTCGTACCAGGTCTGCTGATCGGTCGCAGGTTTGGCGGCAGGCGTACCCTGCATCGGGACTGCGGGCTGGGCCGTTGCCTTCTCGCTCATGGGGATCGCAGGCTCGGTTGCGGCTGCGGGAGGAGCGCCCCGCTCGGTCAGCGACGCCTCAAGGATCTGGCGTTTACCTTCGACAAAACCGAGAACAAAAAAGACGCCGCAGACGAATATGACGAGCGCACATGCAAGGATCAGACGCCGGGCATCAAGAACCAGCTCGTAACCGGGCTGAGCCGGGTATCGTTCCATGGGCCCCTCCTGTTGCAACAACGATTGATTTCGGATCGGCGCGTTTCAGCCTCGAACCGGAATTTCCTGATGATCGGTGGCCTGCCTGAAATGCCGCTGTCCTCCGGCGCCGGAGGCGGCAGCCGGCATTTCCGCGCGCACTACGAGTACAGTCCTGCTTCCCCGGCCTGCTATCCCACGGCCCCCCGATCTTCGGACAGAGGGCGTTCGCAGCTAAGACTTCTTCCCGATCCATTCGCGGATGATGTCAATCGGAACCGGGAAAACCACTGTCGTGTTCTTCTCGACACCGATTTCGGTCAGAGTCTGCAGGTAGCGCAATTGAAGGGCCATTGGCTCGCGGGAAATCACGGAGGCTGCTTCCGCCAGTTTCGCTGCCGCCTGGTACTCGCCGTCGGCATGGATGATCTTAGCCCTCTTTTCGCGCTCGGCCTCGGCCTGCTTGGCCATGGCGCGCTGCATCTCCTGAGGCAGGTCGACCTGCTTGACCTCGACCAGGCTGACCTTGATACCCCAGGCGTCGGTGTGCTGGTCGAGGATCTCCTGGAGTTTCACGTTGAGCTTTTCGCGGCGGCTAAGCAGATCGTCCAGTTCGACCTCGCCGAGGACGCTCCGGAGCGTGGTCTGTGCAAGCTGGGAAGTCGCGTAGAGGTAGTTCTCGACCTCCACGATGGCGCGCGGCGCGTTCATGACGCGAAAGTAGACGATAGCGTTGACCTTCACCGAGACATTGTCCCGGCTGATGATGTCCTGCGGCGGCACCTCAAGCGTGATTGTCCGGAGGCTGACGCGAACCATTTTGTAAACGGGCCACCAGATGAAGACCAGCCCCGGCCCCTTCGCCTCAGGCAGCAGCCGTCCCAGGCGAAATACCACGCCTCGCTCGTACTCGCGCAGGATGTTGATTGTGCTCCAGCAGTAGAGGAGCACGACAGCCAGCCCAAACAGCAACGGCATATTCGCACCTTCCATGATAATCCTCCACGCTATTCGCTGATTTCTTCGACCTTGACAGTCAGGTTTTCGATGTCTACTACCCGGACGGGCCTGCCTGCCTGGACGGGCGCGTCGGAGCGGGCAGCCCAGTATTCTCCGCGGACCCTGACACGTCCGCTCCTGTGGACGTCGCTGTCGGCGACGCCGACCAGGCCGATCATGCCCCTGTCTCCTGTGACAACCTTCTGCGTCATTGATTTCAAGAGCGCAACGAGCAGTATGATGAAGATAACGGCGAAAGGCAGGGCGACCCCAATCGCTGTCGCCAATCCGATTCGCATCGCAGGATCCGGCGCATCTATGAGGATAAGGGTACCGATGACCATGGCCACAACCCCTCCGAACCCGAGGATCCCGAAGCCCTGAACCTTGACCTCGGCGATGAAGAGCCCGATCGCAAGCAGGATCAGGAGCACTCCGACATAGTTAATGGGCAGGAATGAGAACCCCAGGATCGAGAGCAACACGCAGATCCCGCCGATCACGCCCGGAGCAACGAAACCGGGGTTTGAGAATTCGAAGTAGAGCAGAATCAGCCCGGCAACCCCGAGGAGCAGGGCCAGGTTGGGCTGGGATATCATGGAGAGGAATTTCTCCCTCGTCGTCATCAGGTAGTCTGTGATCGGCTCTCCCCGCGTCTTCAGCGCCTTCTCCTGGCCGGAGAACATCCGGACCTTGAATCCGTCCAGACGCTGCAAGAGGTCCATCTCATCCCGTGCCACAAGGTCAATGAGGTGCTTGTCGAGGGCTTCGCTGTCCGTGAACGACTTGCTTTCGACGACACCTTTTTCAGCCTCTTCAATATTGCGATTGCGCTTGCTCGCAATGCTGCGGAGAAACGCCTTGGCATTGCTGGTGATTTTCTCCGTCAGCGTCTTCCCGGCCTCGCCGCCCTCGATCGGAAATCCGCCGATAGCCATCAAAGGATGCGCAGCTCCGGTGTTCGTTCCGGGAGCCATGGCTGCCACGTCAGCCGCAAGCAGAACAAAGAACCCGGCTGATGCCGCCTTTGCGCCGCTCGGCGCAACATAGACGATGATAGGGACCTTGCTCGCAAGCATCCGGGAGATGATGTCCTCCATCGACGAGGCGAAGCCGCCCGGCGTGTTGAGGCGGACGAGGAGAAACTCAGCTTTTTCAGACTCGGCCCGGTCGATGCTGCGAACCAGGAATTCCGCCGTGATCGGGTCGATCGCCGCGTTGATGTCCAGGCGCGCCGCGCCGGCCCAAGCCGAGAGGGGCAGCAGCAGCGCCACCGCAGCAGAGATAATGAGTATTAAATGTTTCGACATACGGTTCTGGTAGGAGATCATAGCACAGGATTTGATCCAATCGGTTCACACTGCAGGCATCAGGGTGGGCCTTAACGTGCGGAGCCAGCCCTGGGTGGCACCCACACCCCGCGGAGGCCTTTCAGACGAACATCACAGCCTGCTTCTCGGCATGGTAGGAGGACCGGACAAGTGGCCCGGCTTCCACGTGCCGGAATCCTAGCGAAAGGGCACGCTCCTTGAGCTCGGCAAACTCCTCCGGAGAGTAATAACGCTCGACAGGAAGATGCTCCCGGGTGGGTTGCAGATACTGGCCGAGCGTGACGATATCCACGCCGCAGCAATGCAGATCGTCGAGCGACTCGAGAATCTCATCCCTGCTCTCGCCCAGTCCCACCATAAGGCTGGATTTGGTCACGGTCTTGATGCCGAACGACTTTGCGTCCCGGATGAGGTCCAGGGATCTGCGATATCGGGATCCTGTCCTCGCGACGGGGTAAAGGCGCGGCACCGTCTCGACATTGTGCGCCAGCACATCGGGCATGGCTTCCACGACTTGCCGCAGAGCACGCACGCTCCCCCGGAAGTCCGGGATCAGCACTTCGATGCGGACGGCGGCACTTGCCGCTCGGGTTCTGCGTATCGTCTCCGCAAAAATGGAGGCTCCACCGTCCTCCAGATCATCACGATCCACCGAAGTGATCACCGCATACCGTATGTTGAGCTCCAGGATCGCTTCCGCGACACGGCGCGGTTCGTCAGAGTCAAGCTTGGGCGGCCGACCGGTCTTGACTGCGCAGAACTTGCAGGCCCTAGTGCATACCTCGCCGAGAATCATGAAGGTAGCGGTCCCGGCACCCCAGCATTCGCCGATGTTCGGACAGCGTGCGCCTTCACAGACCGTGTTGAGCCTGTGTTCCCGGATCAAGCCCCGGAGCCTGATGTAGTTCTCCCCGGACGGCAACCTTACCCTGAGCCAGGACGGGCGTGGGGCCCGCCGGGCAGGCTCGGGTGTTCCGGAGGGCTTGGGCGGATTGATCATCACTGAATTTCTACCACAGATCCTTCCGGCGGGGACAGAATCACCTGTCATGATCACCGGTGAGACAAGATTCGGCGATTGACGGGGCAGTCCTCTTAGTAGGTCGGATAGGAACCAAGTACCTTGAAATAAGCCGTCATCTCCTGCAGATGCCTCAAGGCATTTGAGCACTGGCGACTCCTGATATCGCTCTGCAGATCCACGTAGAAAAGGTACTCCCATTTCCTGCCCTGGATGGGACGCGATTCGATCTTGGTGAGGTTGATGTCGCGCAGCGCAAAAACCGACAGGGCTTTGAACAAGGCTCCCGGCTCGTTCTTGAGGCTGAAGACGAGGCTGGTTTTGGCCCCTCCGTGCGCGAACCGGCCGCGGCGCGCGAGGGCCAGAAAACGCGTGAAGTTCTCCCGGTCGTCCTCGATGTTGCGCTTCAGAATCTTCATCCCGTACATCCTCGCCGCGTCTGCGGACGCCACGGCCGCCGACTTTGTCAGGTTCCTATCACGAATGAACTTTACGCTCCCGGCCGTGTCGTAGAAGGAGACCTTTTCAACTGTCCGAAGAGATCGCAGGAACGTTTGACATTGCGCGAGAGCCGCGGGATGCGAGTAGATCTGTCTGATGTCAGGAAGGCGTGCACCGGGATTAGCGATCAGGTGGTGTTCAATCCGCACGTAGGTCTCGCCGATGGACTCGAGCGAATGCTTCGCGAGCAGGTCGAAGTTCTGGTGGATGCTCCCGGCAAGCGAATTCTCGATCGGGATCACCGCAAAATCGGCTTTCCCCCTGATAAGCCGGCTGAAGACGTCCTCGAAAGCGAAACACGGCAGCGGTTCGAGTTGAGGGCCGAATATCCGATGCGCCGCCTGCTGGCTGAACGCTCCCAGTTCACCCTGAAACGCGACGCGCGCGTTCTTGGGCAACCGCGCCTTTCCCGGGTGTCTCATGCCGCCTCCCGCAGTTCCTGCACTGGTGACCGAAAAGGATGATGACCGCAGCGTTCCGGCTGCCGACAACAGCGGCGCCATGCATCCGGGCGTGGAAGCCCGGCGAGCGCCGGGAGAGGAGGCACCTGGCCCTACGGGCGCGGACGGCCTGTCAGAGGCCCTCTGTGCCCGACTTGCCTTCTTTGTGCTCGGCCACGGCCATCTGGTAGTGAACCATCTTGTTGATGGCGTTCAGGTAGGCCCGCGTGCTGGCGTCGACGATGTCCGTGCTGGCAGCCTTTCCGATGAAGGAAACGTTGCCGAAGTCGATCTTCATGAACACCTCGCCCACCGCATCCGTACCGCGCGTCACACTGCGAACAGAGTAATCCATCAGACGGCCCGGCATGCCGGTGATGCGATCGATGGCCCGCAGGGCGGCATCCACAGGACCGTCTCCCACTGCGGAATCGCGCATGAGTTCCCCGTTCTTCTCGAGCATTACCGCGGCAGTGGCGATGATCTGGTTGCCGCCACTGGACTGGACATATTTCAGCCGGTAGGCCTCCGGGAAAATTCTCAAGCCGTCGCGCACAATAACGATGAGATCTTCGTCGAAGACCTCCTTCTTTCTGTCAGCGACCTTTTTGAAGAGCACGTAGGCCTTCTCGAGAGCGGCCTGGGAGAGGTCGAACCCGAGCTCCTCGTACTTGCGCTTGAGCGCATGCCTGCCCGAGTGTTTCCCCATGATAAGCTTGCTGTCCTTTATGCCGACCGTCTCGGGCGTCATGATCTCATAGGTCGACTTTTCCTTTATGACGCCGTCCTGGTGGATTCCCGCCTCGTGGGCGAAGGCGTTTCTTCCAACGACTGCCTTGTTGGCTTGGACCATTAGCCCGGTGAGGTTGGTCAGCAGTCCGCTCGACGGGTAGATCTCCCTCGTGTTCACGCCTGTTTACAGACCGAACAGGGCTTTGCGGGTGTGCAACGCCATCACTATTTCTTCGAGCGAAGCGTTGCCCGCCCGTTCGCCGATCCCGTTGATCGTGCATTCAACCTGTCGGGCGCCGTTTTGAACGGCGATCAGCGAGTTGGCCACGGCCAGTCCCAGGTCGTTGTGGCAGTGCACGGACAGCGTGGCCTTGCCGATGTTCGGAACGTGCGACCGGATATAGCGGATACTCTCACCGAACTCTGATGGGATAGCGTATCCTACCGTGTCCGGGATGTTGATCACAGTCGCGCCCTCTTCGATGACTGCCTCGATCACACGGCAAAGGTAATCCAGATCCGAGCGCGCGGCATCCTCAGCGGAAAACTCCACGTCCTGGCAGAGGCTCTTTGCGTAGCGCACAGCCTGCCGCGAATCCTCGAGCACGACCTCTCGACTTTTCTTCAACTTATACTTTAAATGTATATCGGAAGTGGCGATGAAAGTGTGGATTCTCGGCTTTGCAGCAGGCTGGACGGCTTCCCAGCACCGATCGATATCGACCTTGGCGGCGCGTGCAAGACCGGCTATGGAAACGGTGCGGATTTCCTCCGCAATCCGCTTCACCGATTCGAAGTCACCATCTGAAGAGATCGGGAACCCGCCCTCGATTACGTCCACGCGCAGCTTTTCCAGTTGCCGGGCGAGGAGGAGCTTCTCCTCGATGTTCATGCTTGCGCCGGGAGACTGCTCACCGTCTCGGAGGGTTGGATCGAAAATATAGACGCGTTCTGTCATGCCGCCTTCCTTGCCCGCGTCCGGAATCCTGCTTCGTGACCCGACGTCGCAACGACTGCATCTCGAGGCCGGTTCACGTGCGA
>Ga0153915_10002696_pt1 | contig 16176 bp, 12 predicted proteins | sample Opewatmetagenome_2_FD_107003 | JGI IMG/M metagenome (GOLD analysis project Ga0153915, IMG submission 107003) | Freshwater wetland microbial communities from Ohio, USA - Open water 3 Core 3 Depth 3 metaG | ecosystem: Environmental > Aquatic > Freshwater > Wetlands | place: USA: Ohio, Lake Erie...
ACTGGAGATTCAAAAGACAGTATCGAACATGATCGCCCACTGGGTCGATCACTCAGAGTTACAGTCGTCCTCGGGCTACACCATTTACACGAGTAAGAACAAGGGTGCAACTTTCGAAAAAGCGACAGACTTGAAAGATTCATCTTGGGCAAGAATGCTCGCAAGGTCGCGCCTCTCCTCCAGAGCCTTGCGTTTGGGCGTCAGGGATCTTAGGAAACTAAAAAGCGGAACCACCCTCGTGATTGCTTACAGGAAGATTCTCCGTTCAGAGAATGCTGATTTCAAGCCCGCTTATTCTTTCAGAAAAGGTATGGGTCCGTTGAGAGAAGGGTGGTGCGAAGATAACGAAGGAATTTGCTATCTTGCCGAATATTTCCTCAATAATAAACGCGATCGACCAGTGAACCTGCTTAAATCAATGGACGATGGGAAAACATGGGAGCCCATTCGGTCTGTTGATCACGTTAGACACATTCATTGTGTTCAATATGACCCTCATAACCGCCGCGTATGGATGGGCACTGGAGACAGGGATGCTGAGTCAAGCATTTCATTTTCGGAAGATCAAGGAAAAACCTGGACAACGCTCGGTTCAGGCGACCAGATGTTCCGAACTGTCAGCTTCTTATTTACAAAAAATCATGTCTGCTGGGGCAGCGATGCGCCCACGAAACAGAACTACATTTATCGCTATGTGCGCAAAAGCGGCACAATTGAAAAACTGGTCGCAGTGAATGGGACGGTGCATTATTCCACACTTCTTGAAAATGGAGCGATGTTGTTCGGAACCACGGCGGAAGGAAACAGTGAAGGAAAAAGCGCTGCATGGGACAACAGAGCTCACATTTGGGCATCTGAAGATGGAACAAAATGGACAGATCTCATAAGCTGGGAAAAAGACTTTTATCCATACGTCCTAGGACTTGGAAGAGTGTACTTTGCCCACGGACAGGACCTAGACAACGTCTACTTCACTACCGAAGCCCTAAGAAAAGTTGACAACACCCTATTCTGCGCAAAACTATCGGCTAAACCTCTAGATGGTTAAGCCCACAAAGGACTCTCAAAACTTGCAGAACATTCTGTCCGTAGATTTAGAAGAATGGTACCATCCAGAGTACATACGAACAAAAGAAATACCAAACAAACAAGACCGCATTTCAGAAACCTTGGACGAGACGCTATATCTCCTCAGTCTATACGGCATTCGCGCTACATTCTTCATAGTAGGAGAGCTCGTAGAAAGACACCCAGACATAGTGGGAAAGATAAGGGAAAACGGACACGAAATCGCCTTTCACGGTTTTCACCATGAGCCATTAATAAGACTGAACGCTGACGCCTTACGATCAGAAATAAAGAAGTTCAGTGCTCTTACAAGAACAAGATGCTTGGGGTTTCGAGCTCCCTCATTCTCTCTAAACGACAAAACAAAATGGGCATTGAAAATTCTCGAGGATGAAGGCTACAGATACGATTCCAGCATCTTTCCTTCACGAACACCTCTCTACGGGCATTGGACAGCCCCGATGAAACCTTATAGGCTGTCCTATGAGAGAGTAGCTAGCGAAGACGAAAACTCAAAACTCTGGGAATTCTCGCTATTAGTGTATTCATTGGTCGGGATTAGAATACCAACGGCAGGAGGCTTCTACCTACGTTTCTTCCCCGCCAAATTCGTATCAAAAGCCATAAGAAAAGCCAATAAACTTGGTTTTCCAGCTGTTGTGTTTTTCCACAACTGGGAGCTAGATCCCAAAATGCCACGTATGAAACTTGGCTTCTACAAGAAATTCGTCACATACCACAAACTCAGTCAAACAAAACAGAAACTGGAACACTTGTTCTCCGAATTTGAATTTTCAAGCATTGAAGACTATATGAAGAACAATGGATTGTGACATTTCTCAAAGTAGTGCAAATGATATCCAAATCACAAGTGATATACGCCTTGAGCAAAACTAAGGCACAATTGAAAGGAAACGAGTTGGTAATAAGATCATACAAGCCAGGTGACGAAGCCGAAATCGTTAGCCTTCTAAACATTTGCTTCGGTGACTGGGGAACTCTCCAAAAATGGGAAGCTCTGTACCCAGAATACCCGACTTTTAAGGAAACTGACGTCTTCATAATCCAGAAGGATGACCAGATAATTGGACATGAGGCTCTGCGTTTCCGCGATTTGATAACCGACAGTAACATCTCGCTTTCCACAGTTTCACTGAGCGACGCCGCAACCAGTCCCAATCAGAGAGGAAAAGGTTTGCACAACAAGTTAGTAAACGTCATGTTGCAAGCAGCGAAATCGAGGGGTGCAGGGCTAGTATTCAGCTGGTACCTCAGGGATTCTGCATTACATAAACACAGCAAGAAACTGGGCTTCATCGAAGTCAAGCAGCCTCCAGCATACATGAAAGTGATGAGACCACAAAAACTACTGCGCACTGGATTACTGGATTTTCTGCACAAAAGTCCAAATCTAAGAAGCGAACTGGAAGGCCTAAATGACTTATTTTTTGGAATCGATGAATCCACATTCTCCATTGACCAACTGCTGGACAGAACGCCTCTGAAGTCAGATCAAGATCAAGGCAAGGTTCTAATAGTCTTCACCGAGCGTTCACTGTCTACACTTGTCAAGTTCAGAAATATGACAAAGCGCCAAAGATTATTGAGTCTCATCTCATTATTCGCCCTTCGAAGGGCAAGAATCAAATTCAGCTCTTTTGGCGCCTTCATAAATCTGGCTCGAAAGGGGCTGTCTCTTGTCGGCTCCATCTGACGTGAATGTTAGAATCTTCAGACAAGAGGATTTAGCACAGGTTATTACGCTCTATGATAAGCATTTTGCTGAAAACCTTGGCTTTGACCGAAGCGAGGGTTTCCTAAAGCATTTCATGCATTATCCCGGTGTCGACAAGAATAGCGTCTTTGTAACGGAAGTGAATAGCAAGATCACAGGGTTTGCTGTTGTCTCAGTCACAAGCGAACAGGGCGGGCTCATCCAAGGGAACGTGATCGAACTAAGAATCAATGATGCATCATCAATGCGTGTTCTGATACGCACGATTGAAGACTACTGCAAAAAGAAAGATGTAGACACAATAGTTTTGGTGGCGCCGACACAACTTGGAACAGAAGAAGTCTTGAAAGGTTGGCTGAAATTCGACACCGGGGTGATGATGGCTAAGCAGTTATCTCTTTCCTCGTTGCTTCGCGCATTACTCTCAGCCCAGAAAATCAGAAGCTCCTATGCAGGCAGGCAAGTTGCTTTTCGCATAGGCGACGAGATACTTAATGCCAGAATAACACTTGAACAAATCTACGTCAGCGACAGTAACGACAAAGCGGGGCAAGCGGCCACTCAGATACGGATGTCTCCGCACACTTTTCTGAGAATAGCTCTCGGTCAGCTAAACCCCTACACAGCCTTTGTTACCAGAAGGATCAAGATCAGAGACGCAAGAAACATTGTGCCAATGCTGAGACTCTTGTACATGATGAGAATAGCGCAACCCATCTATACAAGCCTCGCAGACAGACTGTAAATTAGTTCTGGAATTCGACAAATCAGGAACTACTAGATAGACAAAATGAAGATTCTTATAGTCCAAAACACAGATTGGCTAAACCGAAACCCGGGTCAACAACATCATTTAGCGGAAATGCTGTCAAGAAGAGGACACGAGATTCGCGTCATCGACTTTGAAATCACATGGAGAACCCACGGCAGAAGAGAACTGCACTCAAAACGAGAAATCTTCAGAAACGTATCCAAAATCCACCACGATGCAAAGGTAACCGTAATTCGTCCCAGCATCGCAAAAGTTCCAATACTCGATTACATCTCAATGATGCTTTCTCATTGGAAAGAGGTTAGACGGCAAATTAGGGAATTTAGACCTGAGATCATATTAAGTTTCGGAATTGTTGCCTATCTGGCCGGCAAAGCAGCGAGGAAGAATCGTATACCATTTGTATATTACTGGATAGATGTAAGCCACCGTTTGATCCCTTTCAAGTTCCTTCGACCTGTAGGCTGGGTGGTGGAGCGCAGGACGCTTAGACTGGCAAGCGAAATTCTAGCGATCAACGAAAAACTAAGAGAATATGTAGTAGGACTCGGTGCTCCCTCGAAGGAAACACGTGTGCTGAAAGCAGGCATAGATTTCGACCAGTTCAATCTCCATATACGTGGAGATGAAATCAGAAAGCAATACGGCCTCAAAGAACAAGATGTAGTCCTATTCTTCATGGGTTGGCTTTACAATTTCTCGGGCTTAGAAGAGGTTGCTCTGCGATTGGCAAGAAACGAGAACTCCAAATTCAGACTTCTCATTGTGGGTGAAGGTGATGCTTACGCACGGCTTAGACAAATACAGGAACACCACAATCTGAAAGACACGATGATTCTCGCAGGAAAGAGGCCCTACTCTGAGATACCAAAGTTCATCGCTGCCTCTGACATCTGCCTTTTGCCAGCTTATCCTGATGAGAAAATCATGCAAGACATCGTCCCGATAAAAATCTACGAATATATGGCAATGGGAAAGCCTGTAATATCAAGTAGGCTTCCTGGCGTACTGAAAGAGTTCGGTGAAGATAACGGTGTTGTGTACATTAACAGACCCGAAGACGCAATCTCGAAAGCCACGGAAATCATTGATAGCAATAGCCTCAAGCAACTTGGAAGGAAAGCAAGAAGTTTCGCTGAAAAATATAGCTGGGATCATGTCACAAGCGAGTTTGAAAGCATTCTAAAAGAAAAGCTTGAAGACGTGAAAGGAATCTGCGGTGAAGACTCTAATCGGCAAGATATGTTTTCCAAAGGGAAGTTAACGTATTCTGGGTTTACTTCGTAGCCCGAAGAATGGGGGCAATGGTTGACCGGACACAGAGCCGTCAGGGTTGCGTTGCTTCAGCCCATTTGGCTTGTTTACCGAGCGCGATTCTTCGATGAACTCTCAAAGAGGTTAGCACTGAAGGGTATCAAAATGACAGTCTTTTTCGGGAAACCCCAGAGGGGCTTGACTTACTCAAGCATGCCCGAATCACCTGGATCACGCCAGTTCAGTTTTGACTATAAAGTTTTACCTAAAATTGCTTACGAGGGAAAGCTCCCGGCATCCCCGTTTCATTGGAAACGTTCACTTGTTTTCTTTCCATCCCTAATTTTTCAGATCACTCGTGGGAAATATGATGTCACCATATCAGATACAACTGGAGAACTGTTGAATACAGTTCCTCTTATGGTTATCAACAAGCTCTTGCTCGGTAAGAAATTCGTTGTGTGGTGCGGTAACAACATTAAAGATAATGCCATCAAAGCTGACGATAGTTTCGTGAAAAAGGTTGCCTACATTTTTGCAAGAGTGATTTACAGCAACGCTGACGCCAGCATCGCTTACGGTCCGGGCTCGAAGGAATTCGACATATACATGGGAACCCCGCCAGAGAGGATTTTCACCGCTTGGATCACAGTGGACGTCCAGTTCTTCCAGGAAGCCACTAAAACGTTCCAGAGCCAGATTCAACCAATGAAGAAAGTGCTCGAAATTCAAGGAAAAAGAATCGTGTTGTACGTTGGCGTTCTTGAGAAGAGAAAGAAACTGGAAAATCTGATTCATGCATTCAAGGAACTCAAGAAATCAACAGATAACATTGCGTTAGTGCTTGTTGGAGATGGGCCACACAGGGATTATCTACAGAACCTCTGCATCATAGAAAAGATCACGGATGTTCACTTCGTGGGCAAAATCGGTTACGAAAGAATCCCTCTCTTCTATGCCTTAAGTGATGTTTTTGTCTTGCCCGCTCAAGGCGGAATAGCGGTGGCTGAAGCAATGTCTTCTGGAAAGCCAGCTATTATAACTGAAGAATGCAATGCCTTGCGTTCGATTCCTAACTTGTTCAAACATGGCGAGAACGTGTTCATTCTGAAGAAAGACGACATTGCTTCTCTTGCGGAACATATAGGGAAGATACTGGCAGACCCCGCTTTGGCAAGCAAGATGGGACGACTTTCAAGAGAGATCGCCGAAAAATATCTTTCACGCGAAAAGATGCTGCAAGGGTTCGAGCAAGCGATTGACTACGTTATTGCAGATAGGAAGCAAAGGACTAACATCTAGATTGAACATACGAGAATGAGGAGTCTCGCCTACTGGAGAACTTGAGTTTAGGCTTACGGAAGTTTTACCAGCGACACCTCTTCTTTCCTAGCGAGAGAAGAATACGCGATGTTGTGCTATCTAACCTCAAAGGCGAGATCATTCTCGATGCCGGCTGTGGAAACGGGTGGTTATCTATTTGCGCTTCGGAAAAAGGGTTTAAGGTATACTCTGTAGATATAGGGGAAAATGAAGTAAAGGAAAGCTCATTTATATTCAAAAAAGGCAATTTCGACATTGCGTTGACAAGAACCTCTTTATTGGATTTGCCCTTTAATGACTCTAGTTTTGATTCAGTCATATGCATTTTTGTGCTTGAGCACATACGTGATATAAAAGGCGCACTTCTTGAAATCAGAAGAGTGTTGAAGAACCACGGACGCCTGATCTTCGCTGTTCCAAACGGGCTAACTTATGGGTATTTCTATGACAAGATCGTTTATCGTTTCGTTCCAATTGAGATCGTGCAATCTCGTTCGTTCAAAAAGACATTCTCTTTGACGAATCGTGAGATGGAAGTGTTAAATTTGGACAGAAAGGAAACTAGCATGCATCATCAGCAATTGACTTTGCCGCGCGTCTGTCGATTGTTAGATGGGCACGGGTTTAAGGTGATCAATATCGTCAATTGCAGATTTTTGTCGCCTTTTGTGAGGTCGTTCTTAGCTCTAATCGGGCGTGAGCCGCTTTCGACGTTTGAGGAGTTCGACAACAGGCTAGCTGACCTTATTCCGTTGAATCTTGCCTCAGAATGGGTGATCACATGCGAGAAGTAACACAGGCTCAAAACTCGGATCAGGATCGAATGCGGACCTTAGTAGATAGCATGCCTGAATGACCTATCAGAGTCCCGCGAAAGGTTATTAACATTGAAAACAAGATTCATTTGTTGAGAGAAGGGGAATAAAGTGTCAAAGAAATTTGTAAGCCTATTAGTGATCTCAATGTTGGTGGGAGTTCTGGTTGGAGCAGCCGGAGCTTATCTTGCCCTGTCTGAAAGCTTAAACGGAAATTTCTCTCCTCCTGATGTCTACTTAGACGCGATACCTTCGACAGCAACCTACGTGATTCGCAGTAACGGCACACATACATATGCGATAAACTGGAATGGCAAAATTGATTTCTACGGTGAAGATGCAGGAATTGTTATCAATCAAGCCATAAACGCAAGTGGAACACGGAAAATATTCCTCACATACGCCATCTATAATATTGCCACTCCCATCATTGCACAAAGTGACCTTGAGATTGATGCAGAACCGGCCTCTGAAATACGAAGGGCAACTGATAACGAGTGCTTGCTAAGAATAGAGTCAAAGACCAATGTGCTGGTGCGAAATCTTGTCTTCAATGGAGCAGATGTTCTGACTTCGTCACCCAATGAGTATCGCGGTCTTATCTACATTAAGAATTCCGCAAGGATCACATTAGAAAACCTTGAGGTCAAAAACGTGGGACAAGCAACCATGGGGAGACCGACAACTGGGATCTTTATTGTGGCGAGCCATGACATCCGTGTTTATGATAATTACATTCATGACAATTCGGGAAGCGGAATACACGTTGGACAAGAGACATTGTATGGCTACCCTTATGACTACAACATCTTCATTCAAGGCAACACTCTCATCAACAACACACTGCAATACAAAGCCGGAGTTTTCGGTGCAATGGTACTGACCAATGTACACAACTCTACTATTGCCTTCAACAAAATTCGCCGAGCAACGTGGGGGCTCAAATGCGTCGGCGTATACGCACATTTCAAATGGAACACTATAATCGGAAACGAGATCATAGGGAGTCCTGACCCAAGCATCGTTGATGAAGATGGCATTGAAATTTATGATGAAGGAGCATCTGGAAATAAGATAATTGGGAACACTCTGGCTCATTGGGGGAGTGACTATGCACAAGTGGGATCAGGCATTCAAATCGGAGAATTCTACATGACTTACTACAAAGATGGAGTCAGCCGCAATGAAGTGTCTGGAAACAATATTAACCTCACAAAAAAGGGGAGAGGGATTACAGTCAATGGCAAATTCAACACGGTCACTGGAAACAGTGTAGAAAATGGAGACGCAGACGCTGATGCCATAGGAATCTTGGAGGCAGGAGTCTCTGACTACAACAAAATAATGAACAATGATGTGACAACGATTCTAAACATCTCTAGGAGAATTATTAGGCGCGGACAAAACACAATAATTCGTTACAATTCAGGTTACAAAACGGAAGCTTGGGGATTAGCAAGTGTTACGGGTTCTGTCAACGGTGTTTGGGTCGCGCATGGCTTGATTTGGACTCCGCGTGATGGCTTTCCACAGATAACTGCGCGCCAAGGCGGCGTAGGAACACATTGGCTTGGCACCAAGAACCAGACGCATTTCTACATTGGATTCAGCAACCCGCCAAATGATGGATGGTGGACCTTCGACTGGTATGCTGAGACGTAGGGCTGTTATTCTAATATTCCTGATTTCCTTCGTTGCTTTGGAGCGCTCTCAAATCGTTGCGGCCCATACTGTCGTGATTCCGTCCAACGTTTACTTTCACCTTTGGCAACAGGACACCTACATAAATTTCGCGTCGACTACAAACCTTGAAAACATAGCATTGGAAAGCAATAGACTCTGCTTGGACCCATATTGGTTTAGCGTTGAGAATGCAAATCTGACAATTTCAAGGTTCTTTGTCAGTCATCTTTTGATTTTCATTGTTGATACCCCGGTTCAGAGTCAAAGCATCATCCAAGTCTATGTTGGCGACAAAGGTGAACCATCCTCAGTTCATATCGTCAATGGAACCCTAACTTGGAACTACGACGTTTCGACCCAAACACTGACGTTCACGATTCTTCACGTGAACGCTGCGGAAGTGACTGTAGACTGGGGGATTCTGGGCGACGTAGATAACGATGGGGATGTCGATTCTGACGATCTCCACCTTTTTGCTGGAGCCTATGGATTCGATTCAGAACGAGGAAATTTCAACCCGGAAGCCGATACAAATAGGGATGGTAACATTGATGTAGGCGATCTCTACCTACTCGCAAGAAACTATGGAGAAATATCTAGCTGGTAGTCTGTTGTGTTGCACCTTATTGACCACTTACATTGTGGCAAATGCTCTTGATGAGGTCATTGTTGTATGTTTTTCATCTTGAAGGCTGAGAGTTGGACGTCGAAGCAGATTTGATCAATTGATCGCCCAGATTACCGAATCAACATGAGAAGACACTAATTATGACTACAATCGCTTACGCGGGTGAAGGCCAAAGTGTCTTTGACTCTTTTTTCCTTAATCACCTTATTAAGAAGAATCATGTTTACCTTTTGACATTTGAGAGAAAATCGTCTGCAGTTCCCCGAAAGGTTCACATCGTAAGAATGCGGGAACCCATTCATCCAACAGGCTCTCCACTGAAGGGTCTTAACGCCTACGGGGGCTCCCTCCTTCGATCCCTACTCCTTAGGAGGTGCTTGGACAGCATTAAACCCGATGTACTTGTCAGTTCCTTCGCGGTTTCATATGGATTCTATGGTGCTCTTTCGCACTACTCTCCCAGCATATTGCTTGTTTGGGGATCTGATGTTCTCGTAGCCCCCAAGCTGTTCCCTTTGCGGTTCATGGCAAAATACGCCTTAACTAAAGCAGATGCTGTAATCACAGATAGCCAAACAGAACAGGATGCGTGCGTTTCACTCGGATGTGATCCGAACAGAATAGTTAGGTTTCCTTGGACTGATTTACAACCAATGTATTCTGAAGTTCAGAGGAACGAATTGCTTCAAGAAAAGAACAGACGGGAATTCAGAAAGAAACTAGGATGGTCTGAAGATGACCCAATAATAATCTCCACACGCTGGCATGAACCGGTCTACGATGTCGAATCACTCATACTAGCTATTCCTCGTATTATTCAGGAAGCCAAGAATGCACGCTTCTTGATTCTAGGCAGTGGCAACTTGACAGAAAAACTGAAAAGACAAGCACAAGCATTGCAGGTGAAGGATTACGTTAGGTTCTTGGGCAAAATTCCTCAAAGCGAGATGGCAAAACACCTTATGATGTCTGACATCTACGTTTCAACATCTCTCTCTGATGGTACATCCGCCAGTTTGTTGGAGGCTATGGCTTGCCAGCTTCCCGTAGTTGTCACAGATATACTCGCTAATAGAGAGTGGTTAGAGAATGGAAAGAGTGGCGAGCTAGTGCCGCTTAAAGATCCAGAGTCTTTGGCGAAGAGTATAGTCAAGCTGCTGAAAGACGGAGGCTTGCGAAGATCCATGAGCATAAGAGCTTACAGCGTGGTTCGAGAAAAGGCTGATTGGCAGAAGAACTCTAAACTGCTTGACGACCTCATATTGTCGATGGTTAACCCTGCAAAGAAGCAGGGTCGTTGAACTCCGGTAGCAACGTGTGATCCGCGTGACAGCTGAGAAAACCTCTTCAGCAAAACCCGTGGTTCTGATTATCGCAGAGAAGCCTCCTGAGTTGTATAGTCCCGCAGGAGAAAGACTGCGACATATGGCCTTGGCGGGGCGTTCATTTTTCAAAGTGATTGTTCTAACATCGGGCAAGCCTGAAAAGCGTAGCACACGTGAAACCAGAGGAAAATCTCTTCTATATAAGACCGGCGTTGTAAGATCGATTCCTTATCCTTTATCCGCGTTATTTGACCCAATCAAATTGTTGACCTTCTTCATCAGAGGTCTCGTGCTATCGGTTCGCTACAAACCTTCATTCATAATTGCATCAATGCCACCTATTGAGACCGGGGCAAGCGCGTGGTGTCTCTCGAGGCTTCTGCGCAAGAAATTGGTAATTGACTACATGGATGATTGGGAGTCTTCAATGAGAACTCAGCTCACTAGGTACATCCCATCTTACGTGATGATGCCCATTTGGAAGTTGGCCAATCGAATATACCTTTTTTCAACCACTATTTTTGTAGTGACGCCAACTCTGGCCAGAGCGATTCAGCAACGCGGAACAAACGCCTCAGTAGTCTTGGTGCCCAACGGAGCAGATTTATCGATTTTCTATCGTCGAGACGAAAAAGCCCGAAGGCAGATAAGGTTTAGGCACAAGCTCGATCCGAACAAAATTGTTCTAATCTATTGTGGAAGTACGAATCCATACTATCGCCTTGATCTGGTTCTTCTTAGCGCAAAATCGCTACCAGACTATGCAAAAGAAAAAATCTCCTTTGTATTCTATCTGTCCATGGGGCTTCAATATTCAAGAAAACTGAAGGCCTTGCTTGAGATTCCAGATGAGTTGGTCCAGATAAGAGAACCGTTGCCACGCAAAGATCTGTCTGAAGTCATGGCAGCATGTGATGTGGGTCTTGTCCCATTTTCTGACGAGCTTTTCCTCATGTATGCGATGTCTACGAAGCTATATGAATATTTAAGTGTGGGCTTGTATGTCATTAGTAGTGGACCAGAGGAAGGCGAATTGCAGTCGTTCTTTACTAGAAATCCTAGTTGTGGAGTTTTTGTCCAACCCACAGTCAAGTATTTCGTCAGTGCTTTTTCCAGAATTCTTAACAATCATGATATCTTAGGGGACGCCAGCGGCAGTCTACGCCATTCTTTTGCAGCTAAGAACTACGATGCCCGGAAAATAATGGTGAAAGCGATGGAAGGCTTGTCTAATGCGCACGACCTAGAGGGATCAGAATGATTAACATGATGAAAGGTCCAATGACTAAGATTTACACATGGCCAGGAACTGGAATAATTCTGTTCCTGGTCTTCTCCGGTATCATGTTATTCAATACGATGAGTACAAAATTACCTTGGATTGGGATCCCAGCTTCCTTGGCGGCAGTCTACGTCGGTTCCAGTGCTGCTGGCGAGTTGTGTTTCCATAGGGAGAAAAAGTTTGTAAGACAGATTCTGGGTTTGGCAGCTTTTCTTATGGCAACGATCTTGTTGGGGGCCTCGCTTTTATTCGTTGAGATGTTCACTGAAACTCTGTCGCTTGTGAGTTTCATCGTTGTCGGTGTAGTCTTGTGTCTTCTTGCCGCATTGAGGAGACGCACGAATCCTCAGGATACATCTGATCAGTCAGCAAATCGTGGCAATGGAAAGAAGAGATCCTATTCACTCGTGGCTGTTTTCTTGATTGCGATTGGAATTGCCTTTTATGCACTGATGCTTGGAAGAACCGGTGAGGGCGTGATATCAGTTTGGTTAACAATACCTGTTTTCTTTCTGCCTCTCTTTTTCTTGTCCTCGTTGTTTCTGCTCGTTATCGTCTTCCTTACTTCGATTCGTGTCGAAGTCAAACTCGCTCTAATTTCTGTATACTTTTTCCTATCGCATAGCCTGTTCTTGATAGTGTGGTATCCCGGTAGATATGGCGATCCTTGGTCCCATTTAGGTGAGGCAAGGTTCATAGACAACACTGGCACAATTTATGCCTATGAATGGTTGGTTTCACAGCAACTCGTAATTGACTTCGTCAAGTACAAAGCACAATATTCACTTGTAGTGTTCCTGCAGAGAATGTTCACAGTGGACATTTATTGGATTCACGTTGCTCTCATCCCTGTACTCTGGTCAGTTTTTGTCCCTATCTTTTCATACAAACTTGCTGAGCTCTTAACCAAGAAGAAAGGCAGGATATTTCCTCTCTTGGCAGCTATGACTGCTGGCATCTTCTCTCCGTTGATCTATTGGGGAACGATTTCAGTTCCTAATTCGTTAGCTTTCATTTTCTTATTATTCACAATAATGCTTCTATTGTATGGGATCGAAACGCGCGAAAAGAGAATTTGGTTCTTGTCAGTCTTGACCTCTATTACCGCGTTTTTGGCTCACCCGCAAGTTGGAATCTTCGCCTTTGCCTTTGTTCTAGGAGCAGCAGTTGTTCAGACCAGGCTGCATAGCATTCTGAAGATCGCATTTCTAGTTCTGATTTCCGTTGCATACCCTCTTGTCTCATACTTGCAGGGAGCAATCTTCTCGGTGGCTGGCCTTCTGAACCTGGAGAATGTTCTGTCTTTTTGGTCAAATATTATCACCCTCTTCATCATCTTCGCTTTTCTTGGGTTGGTGTTTAGTCTCAAGGGTGCGTTTGTGGATGGTAAGAAAGCTAAAGCGCTTTTCCTGTTCTATGTGATTGCTGCTTCAAATTACTTTGTTTCAATGTATGGGATGAAGGATGTATTCGTACCTGATCGGATACTTCCGCTCATGGCTCTTCTCTTGGTGCCATTTGCTTCTCTGGGCTTGATTTTTGTTGCAAAATATCTAAGGATTGGTTTTTCACGAGTCAAACCAAATTCATGGACGAAGTCAGTTAGACCTCAAACCATTGCCTTATTGTGTGTGTGTCTTTTCTTGTCTTTTCAAGCGACTTCAGCTTTGTATGAAACCTATCCACGTCAAGAAGTTACTGCGGTGCAGCCAACCGCATACGAGGTTGAAACCGTGAAATATATAGATTCAACGGCGCCGGGTGTATATATCGTCTTGGGGGACACGAACTTGGCGACAATCGCTGCGGGTTTTCTGGGTGTGGACTACACATATGGGAGTGGCGCACGAGGCATGTTTGGCATACCGAGATGGGACTGGTGGTCAATGCAGCTGTACTCCAAAATGGGAAGAGAACCATCTCTAAGCGTATTGGAAGAAGCAATGATTAAAGCTCGGCGTGGTGTAAGTTACTTTGTTGTATCAGTTAGAGACCCTCAGTATTCAGATATAGTGCGACGTACGTCCGCGGTGCTCCCTATAGATAGCGTTTTTGGAGACGGAAAACTCACAGTGTTTAAGCATACGTCGGCTTTGCAACCAATCGAGGGAGACGGTCCTAACATCAGAGTGACATTTGACGACGGGACTTCAGCTCTTGCTAAAACCACATATGGTTATTTTGTCAAAAGTGAGGTCACCTATAGACTCACTCTAACTGGACATTCGAGTTACAATATAACAGATTACCCAAGTCTCTGGACATTCAGTACACTCACACTGAACGGTGAAGCAAGGCAGCTTAACAATCTAACCGACATTAATACGTTCCTATACGTTGGCGGTTCAGATCCAAGCGATAGCGTCGACGTGGCTTGGTTAGCAAATGAACACTACCAACGTGCCGGTTGGAAAGACGATTCTTTCAAGTCTGGTTGGCGGACTCATCCACTTTATGTTGGTACAATCTCGCCCAACATTGCAACAGATGGAAATATTCTATCATTTTCATGGGATTTCACGCCCAACTCAGGGGCTTATCAGTATTACTACTACACAAAAAATGTTAGCGTCTCGACAGATGATTACCCATACATCCTGGTAAGGTGGAAATCAACAGGTCCAATAGCCACTGTGGCTGTCGCATACAAAGGTTCTGAGACAAACCAGAATGAAGTAGTTTCCTACAGCAGCGAGAGCTCCGATTGGACAGTTGCGATAGTTAAAATGGAGCCTTCACGTGAGTTGGCATACGTAATGGTTGGAATCACAAATCTGAGGAGTAGAGCAATAACAGGCAATTTGGAATTTTATCTTGATTATATCCTTGTGTGCGCCCCGGAGTAACAATGAAATCTGGAAAAATCCCCCCTAGTCCCTTGGAAAGGTCCACGGTGTGCGTGCAGATAAGTCTAGACAATGTCACTGATCCGAATGCTTGCTGCTCTCATTAGGTCATTTATGAAAGGGCTGACGGTCGTTTGAACCAGCGGCTCTGCCATGTAAGTCCAGTGTCGATTCATAGTACTCGATGGATCGAAGCCTTTCAAAAAAAGGGTTATGATACCTCATTAATCACTGATTCTCAAACATGGGTTGCGCAGAAGCCCCGAAATGTTCCTATATATGTTTTGCCAACACTGTCTCTATACAACGCTTATCGCCGCTTTATCCCAAACTACATAACTCTGATGCGAATTCTCAAACAGACCAAACCAGACCTTATTCACGTACATACGCAATACCATTATGCTCCAGCAGTCTACGCCGTCAAGGTTCCCTATATTCTACATTGCTGGGGATGGGACGTGTTAGGATTACATCATATGAGCCTTCCCAGAAGGTTTCTGGCCGCAAAAGTAGCAATGAAAGCATTCAGGATCGTGGTTGACGCTAATTGCATGAAACGAATATGGGAACACACAGGAATATCAGGAAACAAAATAGAAGTCATCCCATTTGGCGTTGACACAAATCTATTCAATCCAAACGCGAACGGAAAATATGTTCGAAAAGGACTAGGTATCGAAAAAGACGCAATAGTCATCGTAAGTACCAGACCGTTTTTCGATCACTACAACATCGAATGCCTAATCAAAGCTATTCCCATAATCGTCAAAAAGCACGGGAACGTCTTTTTCATGATCAAGGGAAAAGGTCCTCTTAGAGACAATATAAGAAGATTGACAAGGAAACTACACGTAGAACAATACGTGAGATTCAGTAATCCAGTTCCATATAGCAGAATGCCCCAATACCTCGCCGCTGCAAACATCTACGTGTCACCGTCTTTCATCGACTCGACTTCTGTTTCTCTGCTTGAAGCGATGGCCTGCGGTTTGCCACCAATTACAACAGATATTTCTGGAAACAGGGAATGGATAAAGGATGAAGTCAACGGATTGCTGTATCCTCCAAAAGATCATGAAGCACTCTCAGAAAGAATTATACGGCTCATAGAAAACGAAGACTTAAGGAAACGTTTTGGCGAAAGATGTTTTCAGGAAGTCAGAGAAAGAGCAGCTTGGACTGACTGCGTCTCAAAAATGGAGACTATCTACCGATCAGTCATATAGCAAAACATTGAAAGCATAGCACTACGCTGATTTCATCTGGGCGATACTATCGCCAAAGCAAGAATCAAAGTGGATGAGAGAGTGGGAGGGTAACTCCTGTTTGCCAAAATAGAAAAGCTCATAGTTGAGGACCCAAAGCTTCTCTTCACTTTAGCTTCTTATGTACTTGTTCTTGCTATTTACGCAAATTTCAATGTAAAGTCGCCAGGTGTCGGC
>Ga0153915_10002697_pt1 | contig 16171 bp, 9 predicted proteins | sample Opewatmetagenome_2_FD_107003 | JGI IMG/M metagenome (GOLD analysis project Ga0153915, IMG submission 107003) | Freshwater wetland microbial communities from Ohio, USA - Open water 3 Core 3 Depth 3 metaG | ecosystem: Environmental > Aquatic > Freshwater > Wetlands | place: USA: Ohio, Lake Erie...
GGCCGGACGAGCCGGACGACACCGATCCGAACGATTCCGACGATTACGACGACGAGGATTGAATCGTCACGGCTCCGCCGTCGCCATCGACGGTGACGAGCATTCCGTCGGCGAGCAGTGACCAGGCGTCGCGACAGCCGACCACGCACGGGATACCCAGCTCCCGCGCGAGCGCTGCGCCGTGATCGAGCAACCCCCCGCTCTCGCTGACGAGTGCGGCGCAACCCGCGACGACGACAGCCAGCGCGGGAGTCACCGAGCGCGTGACGACGACATCGCCCGCGCCGACCGCGATCGCGCTCGCGAGTGACGCAAACCGCACGACGCGACCGGCGACCCTCGCTCCCGTGCCGATCCCGCGGAGCGCGGGTGCCGCCGGCGCAGGCTCGCCGCCGACGACGAGCGGCATCTGCCAGTGCGCGGCTCGCTCCGCCGCTGCCTTCGCACCGGCAGCTCGCCGCCGAGCGTCGATCGGATCGATCCGACCCAGCGCGCTCGCCTCGTCGAGCGGCAGCCAGAAGATGCCATCGCCGATGCCGAGCTCGCGACCGCGTGCGAGCAGCGCGTTGCGCACGAGCAGCTGTGCGCGCGCGAACAGCGCGTCGTCGCGGTCGGCGAGATCGGCAGCGAGACGAGCGAGCGTGACCTCGCGTTGCAGCTCGCGAGCCGTGCGCTCGAGCTGGTCGGTCGATAGCGGCCGCTTCGGCAGTGGAACCACATCGCCGACCGGCCTCGACACCGCCACGCGCGCGCGCGCGACGGCGTCGCGAAGCAGACCCGGCCGTTCGCCGAACGTCGGCACGGCGACGTCCCATGCCGGAGCGAGACAGCCCAGCTGACGCACGACATCTTCGTCGTCGAGCTCGCCGCGCGCCGCCGCGAGCAGCGTCGTCTCGACCGACGATGCGCGAGCACCGACGAGCAGCGATGCGATCGCATCGACGTGCTCGTGACCTTCGCGCCGCAGAGCCGCAGGAAGAGCGGCGCGTGCTGCCGTGATCAGCATCGACAGTTCGCGCGCCCACAGCGCATAGAACGCGAGGTAGCGCTCGATCGCCTGCGTCACGGTCGGTATCCCGTCGACGGCGAGCGTGCGCTCGAGACGCGCTTCGAGCTCGGCCGCACGTGCGGCGACCTCTCCGCTATCGCCGAGCGGTGGCAACGGCTCCCCGCGGGATGCGGTGTAGAGGAAGCCCGCGACGAGGCGCACCGCCCCCGGTGCGCGGTGGGCGCTCTCGACACGCTCGCCGAGGGCCCGCTGCGCGGGCGCCAGCGGATAGGGGTTGTGAGCGACATCCCACGTCCACGTGCGGCCGTCCTCGAGCGACGTCAGGATCGCCGGCGGAGGCGGCACGAGCGTGTGCGGCTGCGGATGCAGGACCGGTCGCGCCTGGACGACCGCCGTCTCGATCGCGACATCGAAGCCCGACTGCTTGCGAACCTGGACGAGCTCGACGTCTGCGCCGTGCGTCGCCCCGATCGCTTGCTCGACGCGAAGGGCAAGCAAGGCCGCGTGTTGCGCCTCGATCTCGCGCGGCAGGTCATCGCGCGAGTGGCGCGAGACGTGATCGGCGCGCTGGACGAGGATCTCGTGCGAGTCGGGGTGGCCCGGCGGCCGCGTGTACACGACGATCGGCGTGCCGGCGACGAACTCCTGGACGATCACCCCGATCGAGATGGTCCCGCCGCGCCGCCGGGCATATGCGGCGGCCAGCGGCGTGAGGGCGCTCGTCCACACGGTGCGGATCGCATCCCACAGCTCGTCGACATGAACCGAGCCGCGCGACGAGAACACACCGGCGCCGGCACCTGCGGCCGAGTCCTCGATCGTCGCCGACGAACGCACCGCGAGCAGCTGGCCGAGCTCGCCGACACGCGCATTGACCGCCGCGACGAGATCCTCGGGGATCCGCGCAGATGCGATCCGCTCGGCGGCCTCGGCCAGCACGTGACCGACGTCACCCGTGTCGTCGATCTTCAGCTCACCGACGATGCTGCGGAACGCCCGGTCGTCGATCACGAAGCCGGGAGGGACCGGAAAGCCCGCGGCGATCAAGCGCGCGAGCCCGACGGCCTTGCCGCCACATGTGGCGTCAGCGTCGCGCAGATCGTGCACCCACATGCAAAGCACAGTAACCTCGTTTCGATGCGGTTTGCTGCCGTTCTGCTGGCACTGGCGGTTTCCGCGACCGCCGCACGGGCCGACGACAGCAAGCTCGCGAAGGAAGACGTCCCGCTCCAGAACAAGGCGGTCGTCCGCGGCAAGAACAAGCTGTGCTGCGGCTATCCGCTCGTCGACGATCAGCAGTGGGCGCTGCGCTTCTACTGGATGGTGCTCGAGGCCGATTACAACGAGCCGGGGAGTCCCAATGCGCCGCGGAGTGGCCGCGGCAAGGAGAAGGTGCCCGAGAACACGCGGGTCGACCTGTACACGCCGCTCGGGTTCTTCCTCGGCCGCGTCACGGAGCGGCTCGCATGGGCCGTGCGGCTCGAGGGGTCCCTCCTCATGGAGGACGGCCGCGTCATCAGCTATGCGGGCAAGTGCAACTATGGCTACGGCACGTGCTTCGAGCAGCTCGACATCGCCGAGCATCCGTTCGGGCGCGGCGCACACAAGCGCCCGCTGACACCGTTCAAGTCGGTCGCCGTCGATCCGCGCCTCGTCCCGATCGGCGAGCCGCTCTACATCCCCGAGTTCGATGGGCTCGTCCTGCCGGACGGCTCGATCCACGACGGCTGCGTTCGCGCGGATGACACCGGTGGCGGCATCAAGAAGCGCAAGATGGACTTCTTCGTCGTCACCTACGGCAACTTCCGCTTCTTGCTCGATCAGCTGCAGGGTGTCACGTGGATCACGCCTCACATCGAGGCGCCGCGCTGCGAGTACCTGCGCGACTTTTAGAGGTGCGTGACGAGGCCGCTCGTGACGACGGCGCGGCCCGCGTGGCGCTGCTCGATCTCGGTCATGCCGGAACACAAGGCGCGACGGCTCGCCTCGGGTGCGTGACCGCGATCGACGAACACGATCGCGCCACCATCCCGCACGACCCGCGTCCACTCGCGCAGCGTGATCTCCCAGCCATCGTCGACGGCGACGTCGACGCCGACGACCGCATCGAGGGAGCGGTCCTCGATCGACGACAGATCGGCGAGCGCGTTCGTCAGCTTCTTCGTGGCGCGCTGGGACATCCCGATCGGAAGCACCTCGCGCTCGGCCTCGGTGAGGGCGGCCGCGAGCTTCGCGTTACCGACGACCGCCAGCTTGCCATCCGCGTGGGCCGATGCGAGGGCCTCGACGATCGCGGTGACAGCGGGTGTGACGAACAGGCCTTCGAGCACAGGGCGAGACGCTACCACCAAACGCGCCGCTCAAACCGGCGGACGGTTCTCGGCGTCCTTGTCCAGCTCCTGCTTCGGCGAGTGCCAGATCAGGTCCATCTGCGGACCGTGGTCGCCCTTCGTGTGATCGCCGCGGTCATTCGGCTTCGCGCCGGCCGGGGTGATCCACGGGATCTTCTGCTGCGGGTACTGCCGGGACGCCTCGTACATGTAGCGCGCCCACAGCGGCACCACCGTCATGTACGCCGCATCGAACTTGCCGAGCGCGCGCTGCTTCTTGTCGTCGCCCATCCACACCAGCGTCGTGAACCTCGACGTGAACGCGATGAACGTCGTGTCGTGCGTCGCGCTCGAGGTACCGGTCTTGCCGGCCGCCGGGAGGCCCGTCGCGCGCAGCACGTTCGCGAAGCCGAACTCGACCTCGGAGGCGAGCAGCTTCGACATCAGCCACGCGGTGCGCTCGGGGATCGCCTGTGGAGCCTGCACGCCGGCGAGCGCGGCGACGCGATCGAGCCGGTCGGCCGACGGCAGCTGCGGATCATCGGCGAGGGTGTTGTCCTCGATCGTGTTGCCCTCGCGGTCGACGATGCGGCGGACATAGACCCAGTCCTTCTCGTGACCATCGGGGCGAGGCCACCACTTGCCGTTGCGCGCGAACACGGTGAACGCGCGGGCCATCTCGTCGAGCTTGCTGCACGAGGCACCCAGCGCGAGCGCGTCGTCGGCGAAGATCTTCGTCGAGAAACCGAGGCGGCGGGCCCACGACTCGACGTTCTTCGCGCCGAGCCGCTTGAACAGATCGACGGAGGGGATGTTCTTCGAGAACACGAGCGCGTACTCGAGCGTGACGTTGCCGTCCTGGGTGCCCTCGAGGTTCGTCGGCGTCCACACCTCGCCGGTGTCCGGATCGATGATCTTGACCGGGATGTCATTGAGGATCGTGTCGAAGCCGTAGCCCTGGTCGAGACCGAGCGAGTAGTAGATCGGCTTGTACGTCGAGCCCGGCTGGCGGCATGCCTGCACGGCGCGGTTGAACACCGAGCGGTCGTAGTCGAAGCCGCCGACCATCGCGACGACGTACGCGTTGTGGTGGTCCGCTGTGAAGATCGTCGTCTGCGGGTGCGGCACCTGCTCGAGCCTCACGACGTTGTCGTTCTTCGCGTCCCACTCCTCGTCCTTGACGGGATAGACCCAGCCCGGGTTGTGCTGATCGGGCAGGTAGTACTCGCGGTACTTGCCGACGCTGTGGACCTCGCGCGAGACCCAGATGACGTAGCCGGGCTTGAGCGCCTCGGTCGGGCTCTCGATCGTCTTGTCGTTCTCGGCGTTGCCGGCTTCCCACTTCGCCGCCCAGCTCATGTTCTTGAGCGGCAGCACGTACTTCTTGTCGCCGATGATGACGTCGGCCTTCTCGCCGGTGACCTTGTCGACGAGCGCGAGGTAGCGCTTGCCGCGCTCGAGCGGTCCCGAGCCATAGAGCTGCTTCTGCCGCGCGATGAACGTATCGCGCGCTGCACCGTCGACGCGCCACTCCGGGCCGCGCCAGCCCTGGCGCTTGTCCTGGTTGCGCGCACCGTGATCGGCGTTCTCGTAGGCGGCGGCTTCCCAGGTCGGCTCGGCGGCGGTCTCGACGCGCAGGCCCTCGCTCGACAGTGCGTAGCGCTCGTTCATGTAGCGGCGCACGTGCTCGGCGTAGTACGGCATGCGGTCCGGGAACACTTCCTTGTAGACGTCGAGCACGATCGGCTCGGCCTTGGCCTTGTCGACATCGGCCTGCGACGCGAAGCCGTACAGCGCCATCTTGTCGAGGACGATGTTGCGGCGCTCCGTCGCGGCCTTGAGGCTGTGCACGGGCGAGTACGCCGTCGGTGCCTTCGCGAGCCCGGCGATCAGCGCCGACTCCGCGAGCGTGAGGTGCTGGAGGTCCTTCTGGAAGTAGCGTCGTGCGGCCGCGGACACGCCCCAGGCGCCCGCGCCGAGATAGATCTGGTTCAGGTAGACGGCGAGGATCGCGCGCTTGGAGTACGTCGCCTCGAGACGCCGCGCGAGGATCGCTTCCTTTGCCTTGCGCGAGAGTGACTTCTCCGAGCCGAGGAACTGCTTGGCGACCTGCTGCGTGATCGTCGAGCCGCCCTGCGCGAAGTCACCGGCGGTGATGTTCGTCCAGATCGCGCGGGCGATGCCCTTGAAGTAGATGCCGCGGTGGTTGAAGTAGTCGTGGTCCTCGACGGCGAGGAAGGCGTTCACGAGCTGGTTCGGGATCTGCTCGTACGACACGAACTCGCGCCACTCGGAGGCAAACTCGCCGAGCAGCGTCCCGTCGGCCGCGTAGATGCGCGAGACCGCGGGGACGTGGTGTGCATAGGCCGCGAGATCGTGCTTCGTGCCCGGCCCGACCTCGTCCGTGCGGACCGAGAAGTAGCTGTAGAGGATGAAGGCGACGAGCGCGATCGCCATGCCGCTGACCAGGGCGGAGAAGCCATAGAGCTTGGCGACCCAGTACGCCGTCCCGCCGTCCGCCCGGTTCGCGATCGCGACGCGCGCTTTCCCCTCCGCCATCTGCGGAACAGCAACGTCAGCTCCCGCTCGCCGGCCTCCGCCGGCTTCGCTCCACTTGGGCACAGCCGATGGATTCTAGCCATGCTTCGACCGAAAGCAGCACTTGCTGCTAGGCTACGTGGCGATGCGCCTCGGATTGCTGATCTGCGCCGGAATCTCGACACTTGGCTGCAAGGATCCCGGCTCCGGGAAGCCCGCGGCACAGGGATCTGCGATCGCTCCGGTCGCGAAGGCGGCAACTCCCGCAGCGCCGGTCGCTCCGTCGCTCGACAAGACGTTCGAGGCCGAGGACGAGGACAAGGCGTGGGCGGAGGCGACCGTCAAGGAGATCGAGGCGGTCGCACCCGAGCTGAAGGACGTGGCGTGCCGTCAGCACCAGTGCCGAGCCACGTTGACCGCGGCATCGCAGGACGAGCTCGTCGCGAAGACCGACAAGATCCAGAGCGAGGACTCGCTGCGCCAGCTCGATGCGCGCGGCGTGTTGCTGTCGTCCCCGGAGCAGAAGGACGGCACGTACAAGCTGACCCTCTACGTGAAGTTCGATCGCTAGTCCGATCACCTCAACCCTCAAACGAAAAACGCCCGGGGGTGAGCCGGGCGCTTCGACAGGAGGAGAGGGGAATCAGGCGATCGCGAGGTCGGCGATCGGGCTGTCACCCGCGATCTGGCCGAGGACGCGAACGAGGTGCGCGCGGATCTTGTGCTTCTTCGAGTAGACCGTCTTGAGGCTGATCTGCATCTCGGCCGCGATCTCGTCGGCCTCCATGCCCTTCTGGTAGTAGAGCTCGACGAACGTGCGGTCCTTCTCCGTGAACTCGGAGAGCAGGCCGTTCAGATGGGTCCAGCGCTCCTTCTCGATCAGCTGATCGAGCGGCGTGCGGTCGCACTCCTCGTGCGGATCGATCGCGCCATCGACCTTGTCGAGCAGCGGCCGGCGGCCAGCACTGCGGAGGAAGTCATAGGCTGCGTTGACAGAGATCATCCCGATCCACGAACCGAGCTTCGTGCCACGCGCCGGGTTGTAGATGCGGAGCTTGTGCATGTTGTCGCGCACGAGCTGCATCATCACGTCGGCGTAGATCTCGTCGAGGTCGGCGCTGCCCAGCGACGGGGCGTACTTCAGCGTGACCTTCGTGATGCAGCGGTAGATGAGCGGGCGGTAACGGCGAACGAGCTCGGCCCAGCCTCGGGCATCACTGCGCAGAACCCACTTGAGCAATTCACGGTCGGTCCAGTCGGCGGGGTTCTTCGAAGCAGCGCGGGCGAGAAGTGCCATTGCGTCCTCCTGTGGAACGCTGCGTAGAGCAACGCTGATGCCACGCCCAAGTCATCGACAATACAGGGCCGGATCGGCTATCCACAGGTGGTCGCCACCATTGTTTGGTGAAAACGACCAGGACGGGGAAGCTAGCCGCAGGAAGCTTCGTATTCATCACTCCCGATCAGCTGTAGGTGCCGCCCCGCGTCAGCTACTTCGTGGGCGGAGCGGGAGCCGGAGCGGGAGCCGGAGCAGGTGCCGGAACAGGTGCCGGAGCAGGTGCCGGTGCGGGCGGAGCCGGAGTCGCCGGAGCGTCCGCCGGCTGCACGGTTTGCGTCGTCTCGATCACGCGGGTCGCCATGAACTCGACACGGCGGTTCGCCGCGCGCCCCTTCGCCGTCTTGTTGTCGGCGATCGGCCGGGCCTCGCCATAGCCGGTTGCCGTCAGCTGCGCCGCCTCGACACCGCGCTTCACGAGATAGGTCTTCACCGCGTCGGCGCGGGCCTGCGACAGCTTGAGGTTCAAGGCGTCGCTGCCGCGATCATCGGTGTGACCCTCGATCGTGATGGTCAGGTCCGAGTGGTTCTTGATCACCTCAGCGACGTTGTTCAGCAGCTTGAACGAGCGCCTCTGGATCGTCGACTTGTTCGTGTTGAAGAAGGTCGTGTCGTAGAGCTCGAGCTTGCTCTCCGTGATCTTCACGAGCTGCGGGATGTTGCAGCCCTGGTGCTCCGGCACGCCCTTCCACTTCGGGCAGTTGTCGAACTTGTCGATGATGCCGTCACCATCGGTGTCAGGCCACGGGCAGCCCTGGTTGTCGACGGCGCCCGCCGTCTCGGGGCAGCGATCCTGCGCGTCGAGGACGGTGTCGCCATCATTGTCGAGCTCCGGGCAGCCATCGTCGTCCTGATACTTGTCGAGGTCCTCCGGCTCCATCGGGCACTTGTCGGTCTGATCGAGGATGCCGTCGTGATCGTTGTCGGTCTCGGGGCAACCGTCGTCGTCCTCGAAGCCGTCCTTGTCCTCCGGCTCCATGCGGCACTTGTCGGTGACGTCGGGGACGCCGTCCTTGTCATCATCGGTGTCGGGGCAGCCGTCGCTGTCCTCGAACTGATCCATGTCTTCCGGCTCCGTCGGGCACTTGTCGACGTTGTCGAGCAGGCCATCGTGATCGGTGTCCGGAATCTGGGGCGGAGGTGCCTCCTCCTTCTTCTTCTCGTGATCGACGCGGATGCCGGCGAGCGCACGCCAGTCCGGCGTCCCGTAGCCCTGCGCCACGCCGACGCCGGTCGCCGCGAACGCGAGGAGCGGGCCTGGCAGATCGAGCGAGGCGCCGAACTTGAATTCAGCGTAGTTGCGGTTGAACGCGCCGAACATGTCGTTCGCCGCCGTCGCCATCGCGAAGCCCGCGTCGAGCTCGGCGGTACCGAGCGTCTTCGCCGCGCCGATACCGGCGAACACCTCGTCGTTGACCTCGAGGTCGTACGCCATGTGCTTCTCGCGAGCGCGATAGCCGACGTTCAACGCAGCGCGTAGACCATTGTCGAACGCACGCGACAGCGCGAGCGCGGGTGCGGCCGAGAACCCCTTGTCACCCGAGAAGCCGTCGCCACTGCGGCTCGGGATGCCGAGCGCCACGTACAGCGACAGGTCGACACCGAAGTCTCCCTGCGGCACCAGCCGGTACTTCGGGATGAGCCGGATGTCGCCGACGGCGAAGCTCGACGCCGGCGCGGTTGGCGTCATGCCACCGGCCGGGATGCTGTCCTGCTGCGAGAACACGAGCGGGATCGCGACGCCGATCTGGCCGCGTCCGAACAGACCGACGGCGCCGACGAGCTCGCCGCTGACCTGATCGGCGACGAGCGCGCCGACGTGCTCCGTACCCATGTCCGTGCGGTTCAGGATCAGCGGATCGTTCGCGTAGCCGAGCCACAGCGCGAGATCGAACGTCAGGTGCGAGCGCACCGCGCCCGATTCGACATCGAGGATGCCGTCGTGGTCGGTCGCGAGCTGGAATCGCTCGGTCGAGAAATCGCCGCTGACGACCTGCGCGTGACTCGCCGTCGGCAGCGCGACGAGGCCGAACAGCAACAGCGCGGCCGCGGAACCACCGCGACGCCGGCGGCGGCGGCCGAGCACCATGCCGAGTGCACCGAGCACGAACAGCAGCGAGGTCGGCGAGCCCTGGCTCGAGTCGCAGCCGCACGCCGCACCCTGGACGCCCCAGCTGCGGCCGTCGCCGGTGTCGCAGACGTCGCCGACGTGATCGCCATCGACGTCGCTCTGATCCGGGTTGTGCAGCAGGCGGCAGTTGTCACCGCCATCGCCGACGCCGTCGTTGTCCGAGTCGGGATCCTGAAAGTCGGGCGTGCCATCCTGGTCGGTCCAGAGCCGCGAGTCGTGCAGGCCGCCGAACTTCGCGGGATCCAGATCCTCGCTGTCGGCGAGGCCATCGAGGTCGCTGTCGTCGGCGACATCGCGGATACCGTCGCTGTCACGGTCTTCCTTGGCGTCGATCACGCCGTCCTTGTTGACGTCGAGGTTGGCGTTCTTGCTCTCGAGGATGTCCCACACGGTGTCGGCATCGCTGTCGAGATCGCGGAAGTCGGGCGTGCCATCGCCATCGGTCTCCGTCGGTGCGCCCACGCCCGCGGTGCCGAACTTCGTCGCCGCGGTCGGAGAATGATCGAGGGTGCTGACGATGCCGTCATGGTCCGCATCATCGCCATCGCAGACGCCATCGTCGTTGGAGTCAGAGCACCGCGTGCCGGCTTCGTGCAGATCCGCGATGCCGTCGTTATCGCTGTCGAGGTCGCGGTAGTCGGGCACGAGGTCGCGATCCGTGTCGCGCGGCGTGCCGTCGGACGGACCGACACCATCCCAGTCGGGCAGACCCGAGTCGACCGACGTCTCGAGCGCATCGCAGTAACCGTTCGCGCCGTACTCGGTCGGGCAGTCCGCGATCATGTCGCCGTCGAGATCCGGGAAGCGATGAGCTACCTCGGTGGCATCGGCGATGCCGTCGTTGTCGCTGTCGAGATCGCGCGAATCGGCGGCACCATCACCGTCGGTGTCGACGAAGCCATCGCCCTCGCTCGTGTCGAGCACGCCGTCGTTGTCGTCGTCGAGATCATCATGATCGAACACGCCGTCGCCGTCCGTGTCGGCGCCGCCGCACGTCCCGGGGAGGCCCGCGATCGTGTCGCAGAGGTCCGACTTGCAGGAGCCATCGCCGGTGTTGCCGGCTGGATCCTGGTTGCATGGATGACCGTCCTCGATGAGGCAGGCCGTGCTGCAGCCATCACCCGCGATGACATCGCCATCGTCGCAACCTTCGCCGCTCTCGAGCTTGCCGTTGCCGCACGTGTTCGCGGGCTCGCACGTATGAGAGCCGAGCGTGTCGCACACGCCCGAGTGGCACTGGTTGTCGGTCGTGCAGGTCGCGCCGTCGGGCAGCTTGCAGTCGGCCTCGCAGCCGTCGCCGTTCGTCGTGTTGCCGTCGTCGCACGTCTCGGCGTTGTCGAGCGTGCCGTTGCCGCACGTGTTCGCGGGCTCGCAGGTCTGCGAGCCGAGCTGATCGCACGCGCCGGAGTGACACTGGTTGTCGTCGGTGCACGGCGCACCGACCGGCAGCTTGCAGTCGGCCTCGCAGGTGTCACCCGAGACGACGTTGCCGTCGTCACAGAACTCGCCGGCATCGATCACACCGTTACCGCACGTGTTCGATGGCTCGCAGGTGTTCGAGGCCGGGTCGCATACGCCGGTCTCGCACTGGTTGTTGTTCGTGCACGGTGCGCCGACGGGCAGCTTGCAGTCCGCCTCGCAGCCATCGCCGTTGCTGTTGTTGCCGTCGTCACACGCCTCGCCGGTCTCGAGCTTGCCGTTGCCGCACGCATTGGCGGGCTCGCACGTGTGAGAGCCTTGCGTGTCGCACACGCCGGAGAAGCACTGGTTGTCGGTCGTGCACGGCGCGCCGTTCGGCAGCAAGCAGTTCGCCTCGCAGCCATCGCCGCTGACCGTGTTGCCGTCGTCGCAGGCCTCGCCGATCAGCGGCTCGAGCGTGCCATTGCCGCACGTGTTCGCCGGCTCGCACGTGCCGGAGCCGTTCTCGTCGCACGTCCCGGAGTTGCACTGGAAATCGCCGGTGCACGGCGCGCCGTTGGGCAGCTTGCAGTTCGCCTCGCAGCCATCGCCGCTGATCGTGTTGCCGTCGTCGCAGCCTTCGCCCGGATCGATCTGGCCGTTGCCGCACGCGGGGATGACGGTCGTCGATGCCGTCGCGGTGTTGTTCGCGGGCGTCTTCTCCTCGCCATCCGAGGTGACCGTCGCGCTGTTCGTGACCGTCCCGAGCTGGGTCGGCGAGACCGTGATCGAGAACTGCGCGGTCGCGTTGCCGGCGAGCAGAGCGACGCTGCACGTCACCGTGGTCGTCAGCGCGTCGTACGTGCACCCCGCGGTCGAGCTGACGTACGTCACGCTCGCGGGCAGCGTGTCCGTGACCACGACGCCGGTCACGGTCGTCGGCAGCGTGTTCGTCACGGTCAGCGTGTAGACGAGCGTGCCGTCCTGCGTCGCCGGATCGGGCGCGTCGGTCTTCGTCAGCGACAGATCGACCTTCGCCGACAGATCGTCCTTCTGCGCGAGCTGCCCGAGCGTCCCCGCGTTGTCGCGTTGGTAGATGCCGCCGGTCGCGTAGCAGGGATTGTCGATATTGGTGTCGACGTTCGTTCCCGACTCGAGCGCTGCGACCTGTGCCGCGGTCAGGCCGTCGTCGCCGCTCGAGCCGTTCGGGCATGCCGCCGGAGCGCCGGCGAGGGTCAGCCACGGATACGGAGAGCCGAGCTGGATGCGATTGACGTCGTCCTGCGTGTAGAGCTCGCTCGTCGAGACCTGCGCTCCTGCCGCATACGGCCGGAATCCGAACGACGTGATCTCGGCGGTCGTCAGCGATGTCAGGAACGGGCGATAGATCGCGATCTCGACGGCAGCGCCGTTGATCCGCGCCTGCACCGCCGTCGTCCCGCCGGGCTGATTGGGCTGGAAGTTCTGACCTCCGTCGAACACGCGATGCTCGTAGCCACCGCCCGCCTGACCGGGACCGTCGGGGAGCAGCGGGCGAGGCCCGCCCATCGTCTCGTTCTGGTCGAGGCGCGCCTCGAGGGCCGTCGTTCCCCAGTTCGTCCCGACGTTGAGCGACGGCTGGTTGATCTGGAGGATCAGATCTCCCATCGGATCGTTATCGAGGTTGATCTCGACGCCGTAGTAGTTCGGCAACGAACCCGAAGCATTTGCCACCGAGCCGGGCTGCACGCCGAAAAGGTCGATCCTGTAGAACAGCCAGTTCGCGTCGAGACCGCTGTCGCCGCGCGTGATGTCGAGCGATGGCAGGTAGCTCGCAGCCGCGGTGCCCTGTCCCGCGGGACGCTCGAACTCGTCGTTCACGTACGAATCCGCGCTCGGATCCGCGATGAAGCACGGTTGCGCGGGTGTGCAGTTCGCGCTCGTTCCGGTGACAACAACAGGTGTGTTGTCTCCCGTGACTGCGTCATTACGCATGCGCGTGTAGACAGGCGTCGGTGGTGTGCCTGCTTCGAGCGATGACGAGATCGAGCCGAGCTCGCTCTGACCACACCCACCAACCACCGCGAGCAACACAAAAGGCAATCGCGACCGGAGCATAGACCTCCACGCTCAAGCAGATCCGACCGCGGATCAAGTTACCGCCCGGGTATCCCGCGCTCGTGACGTGTAGGGTGACGTAGCATCTATAAATGCTCGGTCCCCATGATGGCCGCCGTGTCGAGGTTCACCCCTACCGGCGGATGATGAGCTTCCTGATGCGCGGCCGGAACGAGTCGGCCGTGTACTTCGAGCAACGCCTCGATCTGACTCGCACACAGCCCTGGCTCGAGCAGCGCGGCGCCCGCCTGTTCCACCTGATCCTGCACGCTCTCGCGACGACCCTGCACGAGCGAGAGCGCCTGAACCGCTTCACCGTCGGGCACCGTACGTACCAGCGGAACGGAGTGTTCATGTCGTTCGCGGCCAAGAAGGCGATGTCCGAAGATGCCCCGCTCGCCACGATCAAGCGCGAGTTCGTCGCCGGCGAGACGTTCGACCAGCTCCGCGCATCGCTCGGCGACGAGATCTCCGAGGCGAGGTCCGACAAGCCGTCGCACATCGACAAGGAGCTTTCGGTGCTGCTCAAGATCCCCGGCTTCATCCTCGCGTTCCTGATCGGCATGCTCGCGCGCCTCTACAAGTGGGGTCTCGCACCGCGCTCGCTGGTCGACACCGACCCCATGTACGCGAGCGCATTCCTCGCGAACCTCGGAAGCCTCAAGATCGATGCCGCGTACCACCACCTCTACGAGCACGGCAATTGCCCCCTGTTCCTGACGATCGGCCAGGTCCATCCCGAGCCAGCCGTGGTCGACGGAGCTGTGATCGTGCGTCCGACCGTGACGGTGCGGGTCACGTTCGACGAGCGCGTCGAGGACGGCCTCTACGCAGCGCACGCGCTCAAGCAGTTCGCCGAGCGGATCGAGAATCCGGCGGGCTGGATCACGACCTGAGCGATATCGCCGCCATGGAGGGAGCGCCGATTGTCGTGACGGAACGGGCAGGGCCCCGACACAGACGGGCATGCGGTTCATCAAAGCAGCGTTGCTGGTCGCCCTCGCCGGATGTCCCGATCGCCCGGTCGGCGCGGTCTATCCGGAGTCCGGAAACGTCGAGGTGAAGGACATCCCGGCGGTGCCCAATCGCAACGCGGACATCCTGTTCCTGATCGACAACTCTGGATCGATGGATGCGGAGCAAGCGTCGCTGCGTGCGAACTTCGGCCGGTTCATGGCCGTGCTCGAGACGATCGAGGGCGGGCTGCCGAACGTGCACATCGGCGTCGTCACCTCGAACCTCGGCCAGAGCGCGACCGACGGTGTCGGGACCGCATCGTTCGGTCCGAGCTGCGCGAACAAGGGCGACGATGGCGCGATGCGCACCGCGCCGGTGATCAACGGCCGGTTCATCGTCGACGAGGAGACGACCGGCGGCGCGCGCAACCGCAACTACTCCGGCACGCTGGCCGATGCATTCTCTGCGATCGCGAACGTCGGCATCGACGGCTGCGGCATCGAGCAGCATCTCGGCGCGGTGAAGCGCTCGCTGGAGAACCCGGTGAACACCGGATTCCTCCGCGACGACGCGAAGCTCACGGTGATCGTGATCGGCGACGAGGATGACTGCTCGCTCGCGCACAAGTCGCTGTTCGAGGGCACGACGAACGGCACCGAGGTCAACTTCCGCTGCACGCAGGGCGGGATCGAGTGCGACGGCGATCCGAACCTGACGGTCGTCGGCGAGCACACGAACTGTCATCCGAAGGATCCGTCGCCGTACCTCAACCCGATCTCGACGTACATCGACTACCTGCGCAGCCTGAAGGCACACCCCGACGACGACGTGATCGTCGCCGGCATCGTCGGCGATCCCGAGCCGTTCAAGATCGCGATGGACGGTGGGCAGACCGTGCTCGGTGCATCGTGCATGTACGGCGATCAGAGCGCGTTCCCGGCGGTCCGCACGACGGAGTTCCTCAAGGCATTCCCGCAGTCGATCGAGACGACGATCTGCGGCGCGGATCTGTCCGGGCCGCTCGTCCAGATCGCGGCCCTGCTCAAGCGCTCGTTCGGTGACCCGTGCTTCGAGAACCAGGTCATCGATCTCGATCCGGCGACGCCGGGCCTGCAAGCGGACTGCACGGTCACCGATGTCCAGGTCGACGGAACCAACGAGACCGAGCTCGCCGTCATCCCGAGCTGCACGACCGGCCAGATCCCCTGCTGGCACATCGAGGACGACGCGCAGCAGTGCTACTACACACAGTATCATCAGAAGCTCGTGATCGACCGTGGTGGCGTCGTGCCGCCGTCGGATCTCCACGTGAAGGTCAACTGCGTGACCGCGGGCTCCGGTGGCTCGTTTCAGTGAATCGTGATCCAATGAGGCGTGCGCTGGGGGATCGCCGCAACGCTGTTGCTGCTCGCGCGCGTCGCGCGTGCCGACGAGATCGTCGATCCCTGCGCGTGCAGTCCGAACAAGCCGCACTTCCACCGCGCGAGCGCGCTGACCGGTGACTGGGGTGGCGAGCGGCAGACGCTGCTCGACCACGGCATCAAGCTCCAGGGCACGTATGCGCCGGAGCTGTTCGCCGCACCGGGGCTCGGCAACCAGCGACTCGTCGAGGCCGGTCTGTTCACACTGGCCGCGGATGTCGACCTCGCGAAGCTCGCGCACGATGGGTTCGGCACGCTGCACGTCAGTGGCCTCGCCATCCACGGCCACGGCATCTCCGAGCAGCTGATGGACATCTACGGCGTCTCGAACAACGCGGCACCGCAGGACATCCGATTGTTCGAGGCCTGGTACGAGCAGGCGATCGGTCCGCTGTCGATCCGGGCCGGCCAGCTGTCGGCCGATCAGGAGTACATCCTCGCCGAGCACAGCACGGTGCTCATGTCGGGCACGTTCGGCATCGTCGCCGTGATGACGGCAGACACCGGCGGCCCGGTCTATCCGATCGGCGCACCGGGCGTCAGTGCTCACGTCGATGCGGAGGGCCTCACGGTGCGCGCCGCGATCTACGATGGCGAGCAGCACAACACCCACGGCATCCCGACGCAGCTCGAGCACTCCCTCGCGATCGGCGAGCTCGCGATCGCCGGCGTGCTCCAGGTCGGAGCGTGGCATCACTCGACCAAGGGCAACGGCTACTACGCGATCCTCGATCACCAGCTCGAGCCGGTGCTCGGCGCGTTCACCCGGATCGCGATCTCTCCCGATGCACCGGTGTCGCTCTACGTGGACAGCGGGGTCCGCCTCCGCATGGGCCCGTGGCGCCCGCGCGACTTCGCCAGCGCCGGCATCGCGTTCGCGAAGGTCGAGAGCGGCAACCAGACCCTGATCGAGCTGACCTACCAGATCCTCGTCCGCGGCTGGCTGACGATCCA
>Ga0153915_10002698_pt1 | contig 16169 bp, 13 predicted proteins | sample Opewatmetagenome_2_FD_107003 | JGI IMG/M metagenome (GOLD analysis project Ga0153915, IMG submission 107003) | Freshwater wetland microbial communities from Ohio, USA - Open water 3 Core 3 Depth 3 metaG | ecosystem: Environmental > Aquatic > Freshwater > Wetlands | place: USA: Ohio, Lake Erie...
GCCGGCAGCCTCATCCTCAGCGCCTCCGGGCTCAACGACGCCTCGAAGGAGATCATCCGCATCGCGCGCGAGCTCGCCCCGGAAATCCGCATTCTCGTTCGCTCCGCCTACCTCCGTGAGCGCGCCGCGCTGCGGGAGGTTGGCGCCGACCAGGTGTTCTCGGGAGAGGGGGAGGTTGCCCTGGCGATGCACGAGGCCATCCTCCGGGAGATGGGCGCGAAGGGGGCGAAGATCGCCCGGGAGCGTGAGAAGATACGCGCCGATCTCCAGCGGGATTCCTAGGAGGGCCCGCCGAGCCATCCGGTTGCCCGCCGGCAGCCGTACAGTATCATTGAAGAAGGTCAGGTGAGGCCGCAGGGCCGGCGGGGGAAAAGTGAAGCGTCAGAGCCTTTGGTTCGAGGGCCGTGAGAGCGTCACGGTGCGGGAAGAGCCGCTCGACCCACCCGGGGCCGGGGAAGTCGTGGTGGAAACCCTCGTGAGCGCCATCTCGCCGGGTACGGAGATGCTTTTCTACCGCGGCGAGATCGAGGAAGGGACCGAGGTGGACTCGGTGCTCGAGGGGTTCCGCCGGCGGCTGGAGTACCCGCTGGCCTACGGGTATGCCAGCGTCGGCCGGGTCTCCCAGGCGGGGCCCGGCGTAGACCGCCGCCTCGAGGGGCGGCTGGCATTCGTCTTCATGCCCCACGCCAGCGCGTTCCGCGTGCCCGCGGGCAGCGCGGTGCCGGTTCCCGACGGGATCGCCGTGGAGGACGCGGCGTTTCTCGCGGCCGCGGAGACGTCGGTCAACCTCGTTCTGGACGCGGCTCCCCTGCTTGGAGAGAAGGCCAGCGTCTTCGGCCTGGGCGTCATCGGGCTGCTCACCACCGGGCTGCTGTCGAGATTCCCGCTTGCCTCGCTGTCGGCCTGGGACCTTCACCCGAGGCGCCGGGCGGCGGCGGCCTTGTTCGGCGTTTGCGCCGCTGATCCCCTGGCATCTCCTCCCCGGGAGGGAACCGAGGACCTGGCGGTGGAGGTGAGCGGCTCCGCGGAAGGGTTTCGCCTTGCCCTGTCCTCGTGCCGCTACAGCGGCCGGGTGGTCATCGGCTCCTGGTACGGAATGGCTTCCCGACGTGCCACCATCGAGGGCTTCGACACCGCGTTCCACAGGAACCGGGTGCGCATCGTCTCCAGCCAGGTGAGCACGATCGATCCCGGGCTCTCCGGCCGGTGGACGCGCGAGCGGAGGCTCGATGCCGCGTGGGAAGCCCTCCGGGTCCTGAGGCCGTCCCGCCTGGTCACCCACCGCGTCCCGTTCGACCGGGCCTCCGACGCCTACCAGCTCGTGGCGCGCACGCCCCAGGAAACCATCCAGGTCATGCTCGTTCACGGGAACGCAGGAATCCGGCAACGGCCTGGATGAGCGCGGCGTTCGCGCCGGCTCCCCGCGCCAACAGGTCGCGGCCCGGGACAGCCGGCAGCACGTCCAGGCACGCCCGGGTCCTCCACCGCGAGGGAGAACGGGTGTGAACCAGGACCTGCAGCATCGCCGCCAGCCGTCCCCGTTCCGTCGCCTTTCTCCGAAGCAGGAGCACGATCGGGCTCTTCTGCGCCCGGGGCTCCAGAACCCCGCTCACGACCAGGGGCACCACGACGCATCCCGGTGCCAGGCGGAGGAATGCGATGCTGCTGTCCGACCACCGCAGCAGCGCTTCCTCCGCTCCCGGCAGGACGGCGGGATCGGGCTCGATATCTCCCGCCGGGAACGTGAGGAGCGCGCCGCCGGATCGCAGGTGGGCGACGGCGCGCCGCACCGCGGCCGTTCTCCTCTCGCGCGCATCGGGAAGCAGGATGAGGGAGCGCGACGCCGCATGCAGGGCGCCCAGGAACGGGCGCTCGGCGGCGAGCACCAGGAGGTCCCGGCGTGGAATCGAAGAGAGCAGGACCAGCGTGTCCGTCATGCCGGGATGGTTGGAAAGCAGGAGGCAGGGTCCGCGGGGAGGGATGTGCTGGGCGCCCCGCACTCGGACGTCCCGGACGAAGCTCGCCAGGAGGGTTTTCGCCGCCGAGGCGATCCCCTCCCGGTCGACCTCGTCATCGAACGCGGTCATCTCCCGTGCGAAGCGGAGCGCAGTCTGGCGGGCAAGGCGCCGGGTCGCCCGGGAGAGAATGGGCAGGCTGCGCCATCCCAGAGCGGCGAGCATGTCGTCGAGGTTCGCTTCCAGCAGCGCCCGGGTTCGCGGATCCATCGTGACTCAGCGGCACGGTAGCACGCGGGACCGCCCGCGGCAACGCGGCGGGCCGCCGCGGGTTGCCCGTGCTCACCGCCGTCCGTACATTTGCGCCATGTACCGCCTGTGCTTCCAGCGTGAGTTCAGCGCGCGCCACCGGCTCGTGGGCGGCAGCTGGGGAGCGGAAAACGAGCTGCACGCTCATCCCTACCGGGTGGAGTGGGAGCTGAGCGGGCAGGAGCTGGACTCGCACGGGTTCCTGGTCGACCTGGTCGATGTCGAACGGGCGCTCGCCGGGGTGGTCGAAAGGTACCGCGGCGCGATCCTGAACGACCTGCAGGAGTTCGGCGCCGACAACCCGTCCCTGGAGCGCTTCGCGCGCATCCTGTGGGAACGGCTCTCCGCCGCGCTTCCCCACGGCGTCGCCGGCGCGGTGCGCCTCTGGGAGAGCTCCTCCGCCTGGGCCGGCTACGAGCGGGACGCCGGCGGCCCGGGACCCCGCGCGCGCCGGGGGCAGGCGACGGGCGCCGCGTGAAGGTGGGGCTCGTCATCCCCGGGACCCTGGACTTCCCGTCGGGGGGGTTCCTCTACGACCGCCAGCTCGTGGCCGCGCTGCGGCGCGCCGGCGACGAGGTGGATGTCATTTCCCTGCCGTGGGAAGCGTACGCGCGGAGCATGGCCCGCGGTCTCGATCCGCGCCTGCGCGCGCGGCTGCGGAGCTGGCGGGGCGACCTGCTGCTGCAGGATGAGCTCGCGCATCCCAGCCTGCTGCTGGTGAACCACGGCCTCCGCCGGGCCGGGTGCATCCCGACCGTTTCCATCGTGCATCACCTCCACTGCTCCGAGCGCCTGGGATCCCTGGCGCGGGCGGCCTCCCTCCCGGTCGAGCGGGCGTACCTGCGTTCCGTGGACGGGTTCGTGTTCAACGGCAGGTCGACGCGGCAGGCCGTGGAGACGCTCACCGGCGAGGCGGCCCGGGGAATCGTGGCCGCGCCGGGAGGCGATCGGCTGGGACCCGGGGCCACGGAGGAGGAGGCGGCGGCGCGCTCCTCGGAGCACGGCGCGCTGCGCGTGCTCTTTGTCGGCAACCTCATCGCGCGCAAAGGGCTCCTTGATCTCCTCGGGGCGCTCGCGTCGATCCCCCTCGACGCGTGGAGCCTTGCCGTGGCGGGCTCTCCTCTCGTCGACCCCGCCCATGCCCGGCAGGTGCAGCGTTTCGTGGAGGACCATGGGCTGGGGCACAACGTGGTCATGATGGGGCACATCGATGACGGCGAGCTCGCCCGCCAGATGCGCGCTTCCCACGTCCTTGCCGTTCCCAGCGAGTACGAGGGTTTCGGGATCGTCTACCTGGAAGCCATGGGGTTCGGCGTGGTGCCCATCGGGTCGAGCGAGGGGGGCGCCGGGGAGATCATCGAGAACGACCGCAGCGGGTTCCTCGTCCGTCCCGGGGACCGGCCGGCGCTGTCGCGGACACTGCAGCATCTCGCCGCCGACCGGACCGCGCTGAGGTCCCTCGCCCTGGGCTCCCTGCGCCGCTACCGCCAGTTTCCCGGCTGGGAGCAGCGCATGTCGGAGGTCCGCTCGTGGCTCCACGCGTTTGCGGCGGCGGGGGCTTGATGGACGACCGCACGTTCATCCGCTACCTCGCTGCCAAGAAGACCGTGGACGACCGGTCCCTGAACCGGCGCGTCTGGGATTCGATGCTCCGGCTGCTGGACGGCCGCGCGCCGCGGGTGCTCGAGCTCGGTGCGGGGATCGGGACGATGGTGGAGCGGGAGGCCGCGCGGCCCGGCGGGCTGCGCCCGCAGTCGTGGTCCCTGCTGGACTCGCAGCCCGCGCTCCTGGATGAAGCGCGGCGGCGGCTTGCCGGCCGCGTGCCGTTTGAGACGCGGTTCCTGGAAGCAGACGTGGAGAGCTTCCTGGGGGGCTGCGGCGAGCGCTTCGACCTGGTCCTGGCCCATGCCTTCATCGACCTTTTCGATCCCGCCCGGCTGCTGCCCGGCATCCGCCGGCTCGCCGAGCCGGCCGGGTGCCTTCTGTTCACCATTTCATTCGACGGGCTCAGCGCCTGGGAACCCGAGATAGACGCGGAGCTGGACGCCCGGATCGTGAGCCTGTACCACCGGACCATGGACGAGCGGATCATCGGGGGAAAGGCTTCCGGCGACAGCCGCGCGGGCCGTCACCTGCTGACGCTGCTGCCCCGGCTCGGCTGCCGCGTCGAGGAGGCGGGCGCCTCGGACTGGGTCGTCATTCCCCGTGACGGCAGCTACCCCGCGGACGAGCGCTTCTTCCTCTCCTGCATTCTCGGGTTCTTCGAGGAATCACTTTCCGCAAGGCCGGAGCTGGACCGGGGCGAGCTCGGCCGCTGGCTCCAGGTCCGGCGGACCCAGCTGGAGTCCGGCCGGTTGGTGTTCATTGCGCACCAGCTGGACGTGTTGGCCGTGGCGGAGCGCTGACGGCGATCAGCCCGTGCTCAGGCGCCGACGTTGGCGCGGCTCACGTCGTAGTGGCTCCAGACCTGCTGCGCCTTGCCGTCCCGCACGAGGATGAGCTGGGGCGACTCGTGCGTCACCGAGTAGGCTTCCGCCACCCAGTCGGAAAGGTCCCTCTGCTCGCGGACGTTGATCCAGTAGATCGGCAGGTCCGTCGTCATCGCCCTCACTTCCCGGGCGGCCATCGCGGAAATGCCGCAGGTGGTGGAATGCTTGAAGACGTAGCAGGCCGGCGGCAGGCTCTTCTCGCTCAGTGGGATGATCGTGCTCATGGAGGGTCTCGACCGGGGAGGCTAACCCTGGTGGGCGCAGGCGGTCAAGAGCGCCGACGTACCCCGCCGACGTACCCGGCGGATGTGGGCGGATTCGATGGCGGCGAAAACTTGACGCGCGCCGGCTTTTCCCCTATGGTGGCCGCGGAGACCGGATGAAGCAAGTCACGATTCGATTGGAGCTGCGGGTTTCTGAGGAAATGAACGAGTTCCTGCAGGTCGAGGCGCAATCCCGGAAGCTGAGCTTCGAGGGGCTCATCCTCATGTATCTCGACGAAAGGATGAAGCGGGACCGCATCGAACGCCAGCACAACGGGCCCGCCCGGGGACTCGGGCCTCAGGGACCGCGCCGGGGCTGAGCTGCTTCCTTTTCCGTCTCCAATCCCGGAGGGTGACATGAGCCTACCGGCCGCACAGAAGCTGCGTGAAGAGCTTTCCATCGGCTGCGGCGCTGCCCGCGCCGTGCGCGCTCCCCGCGGCACGCAGCTGCACTGCCGCGGGTGGCTGCAGGAAGCCGCGCTTCGGATGCTCTGCAACAATCTGGATCCCGCCAACGCGGAGGACCCGGACCATCTGATCGTCTACGGTGGAACCGGCCGGGCGGCCCGCAGCTGGCCGTGCTTCGACGCCCTCGTGGACTGCCTGCTGGAGCTCGCGGATGACGAGACGCTGCTGGTGCAGTCGGGCAAGCCGGTGGGAGTCCTGCGCGCCCACCGCATGTCTCCCCGCGTGATGATCGCCAATTCCAACCTGGTTCCGCACTGGGCCACCTGGGAGCACTTCCGCGACCTGGAGGCCCGGGGGCTGATGATGTACGGCCAGATGACGGCCGGCTCGTGGATCTACATCGGCACCCAGGGGATCCTCCAGGGCACGTTCGAAACCTTCGCAGCGCTCGCCGAGAGGCATTTCGGCGGCTCACTGGCCGGGCGCATCTGCCTGAGCGCGGGGCTCGGCGGGATGGGCGGCGCCCAGCCCCTCGCGGTGACGATGAACGACGGGGTCATGCTCTGTGTCGAGGTGGATCCGCGCAGGATCCGAAGAAGGCTCGACACCGGGTACCTCGACCGGGCGGCGGATGACCTGGACACCGCGGTCGCGATGGCCCGCGAGGCGGCGGAGAAGCGCCGCGCGCTGTCCATCGGGCTGCTGGGCAACGCGGCGGACGTGCTGCCGCGGCTGGTGCAGCAGGGCGTCATCCCAGACGTCGTGACGGACCAGACCAGCGCCCACGACGAGCTGGGCGGCTACGTGCCCGGCGGCATGGCCTACGAGGCGGCGCTCGAGCTGCGCGCCGCGGATCCCGGGCGCTACCGCGAGGCATCCATGGATTCCATGGCCCGGCACTGCCGGGCGATCCTGGACATGCAGAAGCGCGGCGCGGTGGCCTTCGACTACGGCAACAACCTTCGAGGCCAGGCGCTGAAGCGCGGCGTGGCCAATGCCTTCGACTACCCCGGGTTCGTGCCGGCATTCATCCGCCCGCTGTTCTGCCGCGGGGAAGGTCCGTTCCGATGGGCAGCGCTCTCGGGCGACCCCCGTGACATCGAGGCCACGGACGAGGCCCTGCTCCAGGCGTTTCCCGGGAAGGCGAGCATGGTCCGGTGGCTGCAGATGGCGGGGCGCCGGGTGAAGCACATGGGCCTCCCCGCGAGGATCTGCTGGCTCGGCTATGGAGAGCGCGACCGTGCAGGGAAGATCTTCAACGACCTGGTGCGGTCCGGCCGCGTGAAGGCCCCGCTCGTCATCGGGCGCGATCACCTGGATGCCGGCTCGGTGGCGTCCCCGAACCGGGAGACGGAGGCCATGAGGGACGGGACGGACGCGGTTGCTGACTGGCCCCTGCTCAACCTCATGGTGAACGTGGCCTCGGGGGCTGCCTGGACTTCCTTCCACCATGGCGGCGGAGTGGGCATCGGCTACTCGCTGCATGCGGGCCAGGTCTGCGTGGCGGACGGCACCGACGAGGGGGAGCTGCGCGTGACCACGGTCCTTCGCAACGATCCGGCCACCGGCATCCTGCGCCACGCCGACGCCGGGTACCCCGAGGCGCTGCAAGCCGCGCGCGAACGGGGCGTGAGGATTCCCATGGAGCAGGCGGGACGCCCGTGACCCGGCTGCTCGTGGAGTGCGTGCCGAACTACAGCGAGGGACGCCGGCCGCACGTCATCCAGGAGATCGTCGCGCCATTCCGTGACCGGCGCGGAGTGCACCTGCTGGACCAGCGGGCGGACCCGGACCACAACCGGCTGGTGGTGACGCTCGTGGGGGAGCCGGCCCCGCTGCAGGAAGCGCTGCTCGAATCCGCGCGCGCGGCCGTGGCGAGGATCGACCTTCGCGGCCACCGCGGGGCGCACCCCCGCATCGGGGCAGTGGACGTGATCCCCTTCGTGCCCATCGGCCGCGTCACCATGGAGGAATGCGTGACCCTGGCCCGCGGGTTCGCCGAGCGATACGCGGCCGAGCTGCAGGTGCCGGTCTATCTCTACGAGGCGGCGGCGCGCCGGGCGGATCGCCGCAGCCTCGAACGGGTGAGGAGAGGGCAGTTCGAGGCGCTCGTGACCGAGGGGCTCGCCTCGGAGAGCCGGGCTCCGGACGCAGGGCCTGCCGTGCTGCATCCCAGCGCGGGCGCGACGGCGATCGGGGCCCGGCCGTTCCTCGTGGCGTACAATGTGAACCTGAAGAGCCGGGACATCGAGGCCGCGCGCGCCATCGCGCGCACGATCCGGGCTTCCAGCGGCGGCATGCCCGACGTAAAGGCGGTTGGCATTGCCCTGGAGGAGCAGGGCATGGTCCAGGTGAGCATCAATCTCACGAGCTACCGGGTCACCTCGGTGCATCGTGCGTTTGCCGCGGTGCGGGAGGAGGCCGCGCGCCGCGGGATCGAGGTCTGGGGCTCCGAGATCTACGGCATGGTGCCTGCCGAGGCGCTGATCGACGCGGCGCGGGATGCCCTCATGCTCAGGGACTTCGACCTCGGGCAGGTTCTCGACCTGCGCCTGCTGGACCTCGCCGCCGAAGGTGGATTTGTCGCCGATGTACCCGACGGATCTGTCGCCACCGAAGGTGGTGGATTCGTGGAGCGCTAGGTGCCGGCCTCCCTTTTTCGAAACGCGCGCATCGTCACCCCCGTGGATACCGGCCGCCCCTCGGCGGGCCCCGTGCAGGGCCGGATCACTGCCTGGGAGAAAGGCGCGCTGCTGTGCCGGGACGGCCGCATCGTGACCGTGGGGGACGAAAGCGCCGTCCTGGGCGCCCTGGGTGCCGAGGGCCGGCGCGGGATAGCGGAGGAGAGGGACTGCGGCGGCCGGTGCATGATCCCGGGATTCGTGGACGCGCACACCCACCTGTGTTTCCTGGCTCCGAGGGAACGGGAGTTCGCAGCCCGGCTCGAGGGAGCCGACTACCTGCAGATCCTCGCGGCAGGGGGAGGAATACTCTCTTCCGTGGAATCGGTGCGAAAGGCGTCCGAGGAAGAGCTGTTCCGCGCGACCCTGGATCGGGCCCGCTCGGCGCTGCGCCAGGGCACGACGACCATCGAGATCAAGAGCGGCTACGGCCTGTCCCTGGAGGCGGAGCTGAAGCAGCTGCGAGTCATCCAGCGGGTGGGGCGGGAGACGCCTCTGCGCGTCGTGCCGACCGTGTTAGCGGCCCACGCGGTTGCGCCGGAGTTCCGTGGTCGACCGGACGAGTACGTGGACCTCGTCGTGGAGATCACTCGCGCGGCGGCGGGCGAGCGCCTTGCCCGGTTCTGTGACGTGTTCTGCGAGAAGGGGGTCTTCAGCCCAGAGCAGGCCCGGAGGATCCTCCAGGCAGCCTCCGGCGCGGGCCTGGGTGCCCGGATGCACGCGGACGAGCTTTCAGACTCCGGCGGCGCCGCGCTCGCCGCCGCGCTCGGGGCAATCTCCGCGGACCACCTGCTGGCCGCATCGGATGCGGGTTTCATCGCCATGGCGCGTGCCGGCGTCATAGGCGTGCTCCTCCCGATTACCGCCTTCAGCATGCGCAAGGGCTTTGCCAGGGCGCGCGCAATGGTGGAGTACGGCGTGCCGGTCGCCCTGGCCACGGACTGCAACCCCGGCTCGTCGTTCGTGGAATCCATGCCGTTCGCCTTTGGCCTGGCGGTGCTGCAGATGGGGCTGCGCATCCCCGAAGCGCTTACCGCCTGCACCCTCAACGGGGCCTACGCCCTGGGAATGGCCACGGAAACGGGAAGCCTGACCCCGGGGAAGTCCGCCGATTTTCTGCTGCTGGAGGGGGAAACACCGGCCATCCTGGCGTTTCGAACGGGCATGTCGGCCGTGGCGGAAGCCTGGGCGCAGGGCAGGCTCGTGAGCCGGGAGGCACCGTGAAGCTCGTGGACCGGACCCTGGAGTCGTTTCTCGACGAGCTGGGAAACGCGTCACCCGCGCCCGGCGGGGGCAGCGCCGCGGCACTTGCGGGCGCCGCCGCGGCGGCGTTGTGCACCATGGTCTGCCGGCTCACCATCGGCCGCGAAGCATACCGCGAAGCGTGGCCTGAAGCGCAGAAGGCGCTGGCGGAGTCGCAGAAGCTGGAAGCCCGGTTCCGAAGCCTGGTGGACGAGGATGCGGAGGCCTACCTCGCCGTGGTGGCCGCGCGCGCGCTGCCGCGGGAGACGCCGCTGCAGAAAGAAGCGCGCCGGGGGGCGATCCAGGAGGCCGTGGTCCGTGCCGCGCAGGCGCCGCTTGCGGCGCTCGAAGGGCTGCGCGAGTGCGTCGGGATCGTCGGTCTCCTTGCGGAGAAGGGGAACGCGAGCTGTCGCACGGACGCGGGCTCGGCCGGCGCGCTGTGCCGCGCCGCGGCCCTTGCGGCCAGCTACAACGTGCGCGTCAACCTTCCCGCGATCATCGACCAGTCGCTGCGCGCCTCCCTGTCCGCCCGCGCTCGCGATGCGTTGGCAGGGGTCCAGGCGGCAGCGGACCGCATCGCCAGACTGCTCGAAGATACTCTCGGAGAAGGGAGCCCATCATGACCACGGAACCCTCGCGTACGGAGCCGCGAACGTCATCACCGGCCGCCGCGGTCACCCTCGGCGACGGCCCCCTTGCCATCGAGAGCCTCGTGGCCATCGCGAGGGAGCACGCCCGGGTCGACATCTCCCCCGCCGCTCGGAAGCGCGTGAAGGCCGCCCGGTTGCTCGTGGACCAGTGGGTGAGGGAGGGCAGGGCGGTCTACGGGGTGACCACCGGTTTCGGCGCCCTGTGCGACGTGGCCATTGCGCGGGAGCAGACCCGCGCCCTGCAGGAGAACATCCTCATGAGCCACGCGGCCGGCGTCGGGGAGCCGCTGCCGGCCGAGGTGGTGCGGGCGATCATCGCGGTGCGCATCCAGGACCTGTGCAAGGGCCGGGCCGGCGTGCGGGAGGAAACCGTGGACGCGCTCGCCGCGCTTCTGAACGCGGGAGTGGTCCCCGTGGTGCCGGAGAAGGGCTCGGTTGGCGCGAGCGGGGACCTGGCGCCGATGGCGCACCTTGCGCTCGTGCTGATCGGCAAGGGGGAGGCGTTCCAGGGCGGGGTCCGTGTGAGCGGCGCCGAGTCACTCGCCGCGGCCGGCCTGCGGCCCCTGCACCTCGAGGCGGGCGAGGGCCTGGCGCTGATCAACGGAACCCAGCTGATGGCGGCCATCACGGCGCTGGCCGTGCACGACGCCGAGCGCCTTGCGCGCACCGCTGACATCGCCTGCTCGATCAGCCTCGAGGTCCTCATGGGAACGAACTTGGAGTTCGATCCCCGCATCCACGCGGCCCGCCCGCACCCGGGGCAGGTCGAGGCGGCGGACAACATGTTCCGCGTGACCCGGGACAGCGCCATCATGTCGTCCCACAAGGAGTGCGGCAGGATCCAGGACGCCTACACCCTGCGCTGCTCGCCGCAGGTGCACGGCGCCAGCCGGGACGCCATCCGTCACGTGCGGCGCGTCGTGGAGATCGAGCTGGATTCAGCAACCACCAACCCGCTCATCTTCCCCGAGACGGGAGAGTTCCTCCTGGGCGGCAATTTCCACGGGCAGCCCCTCGCGCTGGCCGCGGACTACCTGTGCATGGCCGCCGCGGAGCTGGCCAACATCTCGGAGCGCCGGGTCGAGCGGCTGGTCAACCCGCAGCTCAGCGGGCTTCCGGCATTCCTGGTCAACGACTCCGGGCTGAACTCGGGCTTCATGATCGCGCAGTACACGGCGGCGGCGCTGGTTTCCGAGAACAAGGTCCTTGCCCACCCGGCGTGCGTGGACTCCATCCCCACCTCGGCCAACAAGGAAGACCACGTGAGCATGGGCGCCATCTCCGCGCGCAAGTGCCGGTCCGTGGTCGCCAATGCGGAATCGGTGATCGCCATCGAGCTGCTCTGCGGCTGCCAGGCCGTGGACCTCCTGACGAAGGGACGTCCGGGCCAGGGCACCGAGGCGGCGTACCGCGCCTGCCGGCAAGCGGTGCCGGTGCTGGACCGGGACCGCGAGATCGGGGCGGACATCGAGCGGATGCTCGGGCTGGTGCGGTCCGGACGGGTGGTCCGCGACGTGGAGGCAGCCGTCGGGGCGCTGCACTAGCGGGCCGCGCCCGGAGAGTCGGCGGTCCGGGGATCAGGAAGCCAGTCGATGCCGGCCCTTGCGCAGGCGATCCACCGCCCTGCCCAGCTCGTCGACGACCTGCAGCGTATCTTCCATGATCCGAGCCACGATGCGCGTTGCCCGGCCCGGTTCGGTCTGCCGCAGATCCACGAGATCGTAGAACGCCACCACGGTGTCCTCCACGTCTGCAATCACGTCCGACATCCGCGTGTGGTTGGGCACGAGAGCGGCCACGCCGAAGCAGTCTCCCGCGCCGTAGCGGTGGGCGCGGTTGGTGCGCGGGCGCGCGTTTCCCTCCAGGATCTCGCACACCGTCCCGGCGGCCTCTCCCTTCCTGAGGATCACCTCTCCCTTGCCGAACCGGCGGACCACGACGCCTCCCTTGCTGCCCACCTCTACCGGGGCGTCGGGACCGATCTTGCGGATCTGACCTGACACCATCCGGATTTCCGGATTCTCGAGGGAGTGGCGCCGCCAGTAGATGGAATCATGCTTGATCGCGGCCTGGTCACGCGCCATCTTCAGGGCTTCGGTGCGCACGTCCTCTTCGGTCATTCCGGAAATGTCCTGTTCGATCTTGATCTGGTCATTGAAGGGACAGTGCGGTTGTCGGCATTTCACCGCATAGATCCCCTTGATAAGCTTGTACGGCATTCGGTACCTCCCTTCCAGTGGAAGCTACAGGAAAAAGGTACCACGGGTTTGCGCCATCCCCATGCTTTTCTCGTCCATTTTCGAGGAGGTTCGCCGTTACCTTCGGCTGACCGGCACGTTACCATCCTTGACGGCGCCATAGAGAGGGCCGGGCTGGCGTTCATCCCCAGCGACCTGAAGCTCAGCGGCCTGCCCCTCATCGTGGGCCTGCGGATGGGGTTGTCTCATCGCCCTCAGCGCTTCACCAGCTCCTCGTAGCGGGAACGGACCCGCTGGAACCGGTCGTCCAGGTCGGAGAGCAGCTGCTCGGAAGTCGCGCCGCTTCCGAGCATGAGCCGGGCCAGCGCGCGAAGCTGCGCGGGATTGCGCGGGAGGCTGTGCGTCTGGCGGTCCTCGTAGATCTGCAGGAAGTGCTCGACCCGGCGCAGGAAGGTGTAGTCACCGGCGAGCATCTCCGCCGTCTCCCCGGGCAGGATGCCGGCCTCCGCGAGCGCGGCCAGGGCCGGCAGGGTTCCCCCGCAGAGCAGGGCAGGATGCTCGAAGGCATGGGAGAGCTGCAGGCCCTGCGCGAGGAACTCGACATCCCGAAGTCCGCCCAGTCCCGTCTTGATGTCCGTCGTGGAGAGAACGCTGCGCGACAGGGCCCGGAGCGCCTCCCGGCGCAGGGAGTCGATCTCCGACACCACCTGCGAGAGGCGGCGCGGCACGAGCAGGCGCCTTCGCGCGAGCTGGAGGAACGCCTGCCCCAGGGCGGGATCGCCCGCCACGGGCCGCGCCTTCAAGAGCGCCTGCAGCTCCCACAGCGCGGCGTGCTTGTCGTAGTAGCTTTCCAGGGACGGGAGCGTGAACGCGAGCTCGCCGGAAGACCCGTACGGGCGCAGCCGCAGGTCCACGCGGTATGCATAGCCCTCCGTCGTGTGGGTCGACAGGTCGCCGCGGAGTCCCTCGAGGAGACGCGTGGCCGGCTCCACGGGATCGGCCCCGCCCTCCGCTGCGCACACCCCCAGCAGGTCGATGTCGGAGCTGTAGTTCAGCTCCCGGCCGCCGAGCTTGCCGAACGCCACCAGGCACATGCGGGGGGGTGCCGCTGGCCCACCCCGCGCGGCATCCGCAAGCCGGCGCTCCAGCGCGGCGGCGACGACCCCGTCCGCCAGGTCGGAGATCTCTTCCATGACGCGCGCGGTGGGTACGCCGAGGCAGATGTCCCGGGCGGCGATCCGCAGGATCTCCCGCCGCCGGAACCTGCGCAGGGCGTCGCGCCACGGCTCCAGGCCGGGGGTCTCGCGCGAAATGGCGCCGAGCTCGGCGGCGACGTCGTCGCTGGAGCGCCGGGCATGGATCACCTCGGGCCTGCCGATCGCCTCCAGCAGGGACGGCTCGCGCACGAGGGTGTCCGCGAGGAACTGGCTGGCGGAGAAGATGCTGAGGAGGATCTCCAGGCGCATGGGCTGGGAGAGAATCTGGCGCAGGTGCGCGGGAGGGTCCGCCAGCGCGTGCAGGTACCGCTCCCAGTTGTTGAGCGCCATGTCGGGATCCGGCCGGCGAGCCAGCACGTCGCAGGCCACGATTGCCAGGCGTGCGAACAGTGCGCGGTTCGCCCCGCCGATGCGCCGCAGGTTGCCGAGTGCCCGGGCGGGGTCCGCGAAGCCGCGCTCCGCCAGCGCTCGGTGCGCGGGCTCCTCCGGTACCTCGTCGGAAAGAACGAGGTCCGCGATCGTGACCACCGGCGCGCCGGGGATGCTGTCCCGGCCGAAGTGCCGCTGGACGAACGCGCGCACCGCGGCGGTGTGCGCCTCGAAGTCGAGGTGAAGCTTCTGGGCCGGGCTGCTCTCGGCGTCCGCGGTGTAGCCCATGCGGCGTGCGAGGTGCACGTACTCGTGGGATTCCAGGCCGGGCAGGACCAGGTCCTGGGCGGAGCCCCGCAGCATCCGAAGGCCGTTGATCAACCGGCGGAAGAAGCGGTAGGCGGCCACGAGGTCTCCCGCCTCGGACTCCTCCACGACCCCGATGGAGGCCAGGGTGTGCAGCGCCTCGTGGATCCGCGGCGTGCGAAGCCGCCGCTCCGTGGCCCCGCGCATCACCTGCAGGATCTGCACCGCGTACTCCAGGTCCACGAGCGCACCGGGGCTGAACTTCGCGTTCAGGCTCCCGGCGGCGGGCGCGCCCCACAGCCCGGCCCCCGGACCCGCGGCGCCCAGGCCGGCTTTCGGCGACGAGGTCTTCTCGCGCACCTGCCGGGCGCGCAGCTCCCTCAGCTCCGCCAGGTTGATGCTCTCCGCGGTGTAGACCATCTCGTCGCGTATGCGCTCCACCTGCGCGCCGAAATCCGGGTCGCCGCCGACCGCCCGCAGCCGGACCAGGGCCAGCCTTTCGTAGGAATGGGCGGGCCCGCCGCGCTCGTAGTACGTGCAGAAGCTCTCCAGGCTCGCTGCCAGCGGGCCGGCGGCTCCATAGGGCCGCAGCCGCAGGTCGATGTGAAAGATCCCTTCCCGCCTGGCATGCACGAGCTGCAGGACTTCCCGGACCACCCTGTCGTAGAACTCCGCGTTCCCAATGACCTCGGGCCCCGCCGTCGAGCCGCTGTCGCTGTAGACCACGAGGATCTCGATGTCGGAGGCGTACCCGAGGGCCACCCCGCCGAGCTTTCCGAGGCCGAGGATGGCATGGCGCACCGGGAGGCCCGCCACCGTACGCGGCTCCCCGAACCTGCCCGCGAGCGTGCGGATGGCGAACGCCGCCGCCGCGTCGACCACCGCCTCGGCGAGCGCGGTGAGACGGCGGCTCAGGAGGAGGAAGTCCGTCTCGAACGCCTCCTCGGGGGTCGCCCCGGGCCTTGGTGCGCGGCGCGATCCGAGGATGTGATCCAGGTCGAAAAGGTAGATTTCCCGGTCCTTGAACTGGTTCAGCCGGCGGGCGAACTGCGCCGGATCCCCGGCGCCCGACAGGGCGGCGGCCAGCCGCTCCCGCACCGTTTCCATCGGCTCGACGCGGATGCGGCCGCCGATGTGCGGGGAGAGCATGGGCAGCAGCTCCTCGTACTGCAGCCGCACGAAATCCTCCCAGAGAAAGGTGCTGGCCCCCAGGATCTGGGCGAGGTCGCGCTGGACTTCCTGGTCGGCGAGGAGCTGCACCCAGCGCTCCTCGCCGGTGGCGCTCACCTCCCGGACCAGCTGCTCGAAGCGCACGAGGGCGGCCAGCGGGTCCGGGGCGCTGGGCAGGAACGAGGTGAACTGCTTCGTGAGAAGCACGGAGAGCTTGATGCGGTCGATGACGGTACGGTCGGCCACGGCCTGGCCGGACGTGTCCACGAACTCGAACTCGTCCTCGATCCGGTCCCCCACGGTGCGGATGGTGACGTGCTCGATGGACACGCCCTGCAGCGTGAGCGCCGTGGAGAACGTGAACAGGAAGAAGGGTGTGTCCTGGGAGAGCACGCGCATGCGGGTCCGGCCTGCCTCGGCGCCGGCCATCTCGATGCGGACCGGGTACAGCACCGCGGAGCTGCCGGCGTCCTCCAGCTCGCCGAGTGCCGCTGCGGCCATCTCGTTGACGAGCTGCCGCGCTTCCTGCGTGGAGTCGCCGCCCCGCTCGAACAGGGCGAAGACCGCCCGGACCCGCTCCCCCAGGAGCTGCGGCCACGCCTCGTCCCACCGGGAGGGATGCACGGAGCCGCTGAACGTGTCGATGATCCTCCGCCGCCGCAGGTGCAGGTCCCGCGGGGAGTCCTCGGCGGGCCGGGCCCACGTGAAGATGTCCCCCCCCTCGATGTTGAAACCCATGGAGGAGAGGATGCCCGCAAGGGCGGAGAACGCCCCGGCGTGGTCGAAGGCGACCACCGTGACCTTCACTGCCCGATCTTTCCCATCCACGAGCGCCACCGCGGGCCGGTCGGGGGTGAGGGAGGAAACCGCGGCGGCGTGACGCGCGATCTCCTGCACCGGGAACCGCTCGAA
>Ga0153915_10002699_pt1 | contig 16167 bp, 12 predicted proteins | sample Opewatmetagenome_2_FD_107003 | JGI IMG/M metagenome (GOLD analysis project Ga0153915, IMG submission 107003) | Freshwater wetland microbial communities from Ohio, USA - Open water 3 Core 3 Depth 3 metaG | ecosystem: Environmental > Aquatic > Freshwater > Wetlands | place: USA: Ohio, Lake Erie...
CACGGCATTGATCAGCTGGTTTGCCTATGCAGAAATTTATAAATTCCTTAACCTGGGGGGTGGGATTGCGCTATCCATCATCATTGCGTTGATTACCCTGGTGCTGATTATCCTATATATGCGGGCACTGAAGACCGATACCACGATTTATTGAGGACGGTGCAGCCATGAGAATAAAACAACGCACTCTTGTGAAAACAATCCTGTTGAATTTGATTGTGGCAATCTTGATTATCTATATCGCAGGGCCTTTCGTCTGGGTGATTTCCGCAAGTTTTCAAGGCGAAAACGAACTACTGAAAAAGCCACCTTCCTTCATACCTAAGAATCCAACCACCGATAACTATCGCTATGTATTTACCGGTCAGGTGCCAACCTCATATGAGGTAAAAGGTCAATTGCGCAGCCGTATATCGCAGGAAGCACGATTGATTGCTCCAGCGCTTAAGAATAGTTTTATCATTGCAATATTTGTATTGGCGATTAACCTTCTCTTCGCCACCCCGGCAGCTTATGCCTTCGCACGCTTACGTTGGAAATTCAGGGCAGGATTCTATAATTTCATATTGGGAAGCAGACTCATGCCTGCCATGGCGATTGCCATTCCGTATTACGTGATTATCCAATCGCTAAAATTAATGGATACCAAATTGTCCTTAATCCTTGTGCATAGTGCACTAACCATCCCATTTTCCATCTGGTTCCTGACCCTGTACATCACCAATATCCCCAGAGATCTGGAAGAGGCAGGTCTGGTAGATGGTTGCAACTATTTCCAAGTGCTCAAAAGTATTGTGGTGCCAATAATCATCCCCGGCTTGGTAGCAGCCTCTGCTTTTGCTTTTATGACCTCTTACAATGAATTCTTATTTGCCCGGTTTTTGACCACCTCCATTGCCTCCCAAACGGGGCCGGTGGTTATTTCATCTATATCGGGCAACCCAGACGCCTCATACTCGTTAATTTCGGTATGTCTCACCCTGGGCATGATCCCACCAATTATCCTGGCCATCACCATGCGTAAGTGGCTTACCGAGGGTTTATCTTCAACGATTACATTCCGATAATTCCAATCGTGGATACTATTAGGGAAAATTATGGCAACTTTGAACAATAAAGTGCAGGTTCGAGAGGGAGCTATCACGCTACCCACCTATAACATTAAGGGGGAAAATCGCAATCCAGTCTTCCGTTCGCAATACGGAGTGGCGCACATTTATCCATATACCTTGCTGGATGATATCGACTCTAAAATCAAGGAAAAGTCCTATCATACGTTGATCCTAGAAAACAAGTACCTACTGGTCACAATCATCCCCGACTTGGGGGGCCGGGTTTATTCCGTATATGATAAAGTCTCCCAACGGGAAGTATTCTATAAGAATTCCATCGTGCGTTTTGCCCCCCTGGCTATCCGCGGGGCTTTCTTCTCCGGTGGAGTGGAGTTCAGCTTCCCGGTAGCGCATGCCCCCACCACCTGTGACAAAGTCAATTGGGATATTCGTGAGAACACGGATGGCTCTGCAAGCATCTCTATTGGAGGATTGGAGCATATTTCACGTTTGCGTTGGATGATCACCTTGACCCTTTTCCCTGACCGCTGTGCGTTGGCTCAGGACGTCTTTCTATATAATCCAGGGACAATTCCTGGCAGATACCACTACTGGACCAATGCATCTTTGGATGCGAACGAGGGTACAGAGTTTATCTATCCACTGCACCGAGCCCGATCTTACGAATATGCCGGGAGTGCCTCCTGGCCTTTTGCCCGCCTCGACTTGATCCTTGAAGATCCGGGGTTGCCCGGGATGGAAGGCGTGCCTATGTGGCCTGCCAACCGATTGCAGGCGCCGGTCAATTTCCGCTGGCAGAAGAACATGATGGCTCAAGTATCCATCTTCGGCAAGGATGTCGAATGGGATTATTTCGGCGCCTGGCAGCATAAGGTCAACCACGGATATGCCCACGTGGCTAAAAGCAAGGATGTCTCGGGGATGAAGCTCTGGTCGTGGGGTAATGCCCCGGTGGGGGTGATTAATCAGACTGCTTTGACTGACGACGGGGCAGTGTATGCCGAAACCCAGTGCGGTGCAATGGAAACGCAGCTTGATTTCGCTTTTCTACAGCCCGGTAAGACGCGCTCCTGGCGCGAGTGGTGGTTGCCTTTACGTGGGATGGGAGGGCTGACTTGTGCTAGCGAATCGCTCGGCGCCAGGATCAACCTCTCACCCAATGATGATAGTGGTTCGGTTACGCTTTTACTGGCGCTCTGCCCAGTGATGGATATGGAAAATGCGGTAGTTAAGCTTTCACTGCCTGGTACTGTTCTGTTAGAAAAAACAGTCACGATATCTCCAAACAACCCCTGGTCGGAGAAGATCACAGTAAATGGGGCAACCCTGGCTGACAAACCACTTTCCCTGCTAGTGAAGGATAAAAATGGTATCGTGTTGCTGGATATTATACATAAGCGGGATGCCGATGAGGCGGAATCGGATAAACAAGCTGCCTTGATTGAAGCTGAATCAGCAGAAGGTTTTTATCGCCAAGGTCTGAGGCATGAGAATTTTGATAACCGTGAGCAAGCAAAAAAGGCGTATGAGAATGCACTGTCACTTTCAGACGCGCACAAGGATGCCCACCTGCGCTATGGTTTGATGTTACTGCGTTCCGGTCAATTCAACGAGGCAGATACCCATCTTTCAAACGCAAGCATATCAGGTGATCCTGAAGGTTATTTTTACCGCGGCCAAATTGCACTCCTATGCGGTAATCTGACCGAAGCAGAAGGGCATTTCAAGGCAGCATGCAACCATGAACCAATTACGGCTGCAGCACTGATCGGTTTGGGTAAGGTCGCTATACGTCGAATAACCTATGATCAGGCGATTGAATACTTTCAAAAGGCTTGTAAGTATTCCGAGGAGTCTGAGTCTGCGGAGCTGCTTCTAGCTATCTCCTTGCGTTTAACCGGCAAGATAGACGAAGCTCATACCTGCTTACAAAATGTCCTGAGGCGCGACCCTCTAAATCTGCTGGCCTTGCATGAAATTGCTGAGGGAAAATATTCTGAAAGTGAAGCTGCCCAAAAGAAACTGCACCGCTTACTGATAGATGATTTTGCTTATTTTACTGATCTGGCTTGTTCCTATCTGGATGCAGGTCTGCCGAAGGTTGCGTTGGATGTGTTACAAGCAGCCTGGAAGCATAATCCAACCGCAATGGTAGCTTACCTGGCCGGATATATGAACTATCTACTCGATAATAAAACCGAAAGTATGACCTGGTTGGAAAAAGCTCAGACTACCTCGCTTGAATTCGGTTTCCCCAGTCGATTAGAAGAAGTGTTAGCCTTGGAATTTGCCCTCAAAGAAAACCAGAATGACTTTCATGCAATGTACTTTCTGGGTAACTTCTGCTATGCTCATGAACGCTACGATGAGGGTATCCAATTGTGGCTTGAATCTATAAAAGGTTTGGCGTCCTATGATGTCCTGCTACGCAACCTGGGTATAGCCTTCTGGCAACGTAAGAGTGATCTTGAGATGGCTATAGACTATTTTGAAAAAGCTCTGGTGAGCAACCCCAACAACCAGGACCTCTACTTGCACCTTGACGATTTGTATAAATTAGGTGGGATGAATGGCAAACGTGAGCAGTTACTAGCCAGAATAAAAACGTTGTCGGATGTGCGTGAGGATGTGCACAAGCGAAGCATTACCATGCTGGTGGATCTGCACCATCATGATGAAGCCATCCAACAGATGGAAGCAGAAAGATTTATTCCGTTGGAAATGGACCAAAGCTTTCATAATGCATTTGTCCAGGCATTGATGCTCCGCGTAACCGATCATCTCAAAGCAGGTCTGGTCGAAGAAGCCATTCAGGATTACTTGAAGATGTTGGAGTATCCGGAAAACCTTGGTGTCGGCGCTCCAACAACCCGGGTGCAGGCGCATATCTATTATCAGCTCGGTCTTGCCTACGAAAAATTGGGCAAATATCGCCTGGCAATCCGAGCCTGGCGCGAAGCAGCCAGCGAGCACCATACACATGGGAAAGAGCTGTACCCATACATCCAGATGGCATTGGATAAGCTTAGCCGTTACAGCGAGCTAGGGTTGGAAGAATAAAGTGAGATTTTCCAAACGCGCCTGTTTTCACACAATTTATTGGGCGACTATATAGACCCGGAAAATTAAAATTATCAAAAAAGGAGAAAAGACATGAAAGTTTTATACGCTGGTGATTCTGCTTCAAAAATTGGACCTATTTTTGTTGCCTCCCCATTTAATTTTGAGGTCAAAGGTTTCTCCCACCACGTTTGGGGTCAACCCCTGATCGACGCCCTTCATGAGGGCGGAATAGAAGTGACGCATATGACCTGCGAGGATGCGATCGCCGACTTTCCACGTACTGTGGAAGAACTTTCGACTTACAGTGTCATCATCCTCTCAGACATTGAATTTGAAGTTCTGGCACTTTACCCATTCTGGGTAGCCGGCACACCCGTACCGCGTACAAATCGTATCAAGGCCATCCGAGAATTTACACGCAATGGCGGTGGTTTATTAATGGTGGGTGGTTGGACATCTTTCAGTGGTCGTTTCGGTCATGGTGGGTATTATGATACCCCGATTGAAGAAGCATTGCCGGTAACTTGCATGAAAGGGTTGGATGACCGCATCGAAACTCCAGAGGGGGTAAATGTCAAAATCTTAAAGAGTGAGCACCCCGTTGTGAAGGGTATCCCATGGCAGGAGGCCCCGGTTTTCGAAGGTTTCAATAGGATTTACCCAAAACAGGGTGCAGAAGTTCTCGCAACTATCGGTGAAGGTGAAGACGAGAATCCATTGATCGTTACCTGGGAATTCGGACAAGGTCGGGCAATGGCCTTTGCAAGTGATTGCAGCCCTCATTGGGCGCAGTTCTTTCAACCCTGGAAATATTATGGGCAATTTTGGCGCCAGGCAGTACAGTGGTTGGGTAAAGGAAAATAATCCACAGCAGACTGATGAATGTGTGTCGAGTTGGATTACTCCAACTATTATAAACATTCATGGCTGGTAATCAGCCATGAATGTTAATCCCTGATTACAAATTCGGAAATTCATTAACCATCCTACTTCAGGAGAGCGGAAAATGAAAGATATCACCTTTGCTGTCATCGGTTCTGGGTTTATGGGAAATGTGCTGGCAAAAGCAGCAAACGAGCTGCCTTATGCCAGATGCATAGGCGCTGCTGATGTCGATGCTGCCCGAGCGCAAAATTTGACGAATACCTATGGCGGATATGCTTATCAAGATTTTCATAAAATGCTAGATAAAGAAAATCCGCAGGCTGTAATCATTGCTACACCAGAACACGATCACTTGGAGCCAGTGATAGCTGCTGCCGAACACGGCGCGCAGATTTTCCTGGAAAAACCGATGGCCACATCGCTAAAAGATGCCGATGAAATTAACAGGGTTTGCAAAGAGGCGGGGGTTAAACTAATGATTGGCTATATCCTGCGCTTTGAAATCTCTTATGCCATGATTCAATCCGCGGTGGCCGAAGGCAGCATTGGAAAATTTCTCTCAGCTTACGCGCGGCGCATGGCCACCATTTCTGAGGCACGCCGGTTAGGTGGACGAGTCAGTCCTTTGACGTATATCGGCGTGCACGATATTGACCAAATACTCTGGTACCATCCGGTACCGGTGACATCCGTTTACGCCAAGGCAATAAAGGGTCACGTATGGGAAGAGTTAGGTACCTTTGATTCTGCGTGGCTGATGATGGAATTCGAAGATGGAGCTCTGGGAATTCACGAGGTGGGTTGGTGCCTCCCTGAAGAATGGGCTAAATGGCAAAGTCCAGCTTCCTGGAGTGGCTTCGGCGACGTACGTATGAACGTTACTGGAACACACGGGAATTTATATCTGGATTTCACGCCAATGAACTTGTATGGAGTAAACCAAGAGGGCTGGAAGATGCCGGATACTCGTCATTGGCCGAACTTGCACAACAAGACAATCGGTTCAGCAAAGCTGGAAGTGGAACATTTTTTTGAATGTGTGCTTAATGATAAGACCCCCCTGGTGACTGGTGAGGATGGTCGGCGATCTCTCGAAGTAATGCTGGCAGCCGAGCAATCAATCGCTGAAGGTAAGAAAATTAATCTTCCTCTTTAATTACAAGCCGTGGTCACCAAAGTCCACATAACATGTATTGTATTGAGATGATTATCATTTTATAAATGGGGGTTAAATTCATCCAACATATCTTTTGAATACGTTACTCCACATCCCACCTGCACCATAGTGGGATAAATACTGAGAATGTCATTTTTCTAATCACAAAGGGAAATGCAGCCTGCAGCCCTATCCATAAAGAGAGGGCAAAGGTCATTTACAAACAAACTGGAACAGTCTTCGCAAACTACCAAAGACTGGTAAGCAACCGCCCGACTACATTGTTAAAGATTTGGGTCGGGCGGCAATCCGCGCCAAGCCAGCTCAGTCGTCGATAAAACTCAGAATGTTATGATGCCGGGTTGGAAGGCAAGTGTAGCTGCCCAGGTCTCTACATATTCAGATATTTAAGCAGCTCAAAAACCAACATCGCGGGCCAAACGATGCCTTTCAAAAAACCCAATACCCCAAGACCGAATGTGGTGGCGTGTCCGATGAAATATACCCATGCGCCAATGAGCCCCAATCCATACACTGCCCCTGACGCACCATTACGGTAAATCACTCTTGGTTTCTGATACACTTTTTCATTCAACATAGGTTCGGTGGTCATTTTTTCTCCTTATAGCACTATTTCATGCTAAGGATATATACGTTATTCGACCGACCAGGGTTGCACAAGTAGCCATTCATACTCCAAAGAACGGCGTGCTTACTGACCATACTCCTCGAGATAGCGTCGGTGGGCACGGGCAACTTCCTCAGGCGGAATCTCGTCTGGCTGACCAAGTTGTAGGGCATAGAAGACTGTGCGGGCTACATCTTCGACCATCACAGCCGCCTTTACCGCCGCTTCAGGCGTCCTGCCGATGGTGAATACACCATGATTTTTCATCAGTATGGCCGGGCTGGATCCGATAGAACGAAGGATCTCTTGCCCGATTTCGTCCCCACCAATTTTGGCATATGCTCCAATAGGGATTGGACCGCCGAACTCATCGCAAATAGCTGTTAGTACTGCTGGGATAGGCTTGCCTACAGCCGCCCAAGCGGTAGCAAAGGTTGAATGGGTATGAACGATGCCATTCACGTCTGGCCGATGGCGATAAACATATACATGCGCTAAGGTGTCGGAGGACGGTTTTAATTTACCCTCAACAACCATGCCATCTAGGTTCACTACCACCATGTTTTCTGATGACAGTTTTTCATAGGGTACTCCGGAGGGTTTGATGACCACCAGTCCAGAGTCGGGGTCACGCCCACTGACGTTACCCGAGGTCCAAGCCACCAGGTTATTGCGAGGTAGCTCGGTATTCAATCGGCAGATCTCATCTCGCAGCTGTTCAAGCGACATGCATCACCTCAGCCTTGATCTTCTTGAGAGTTTTCATCACATTGTTCTCACCACGTCCGAAATAATCATGCAAGCGCAGGTATTCAGCAAAGAGTTTTTCGTACACCTTCTGATTCTCCGGTATAGGCCGGAAGGTCTCCTCCTTGAGATGTGCCATAGTTTGAGCAGCAGCGTAGATGGAATCGTAGCCACCAGCAGATTTACCCGCTGCCACCGCACCAAACATAGCGGACCCAAGTGCAGGCGTCTGCTTTGAAGCGGTGACTCTGATCTCGCGTCCAGTCACATCAGCGAAGATCTGCATCAGCAATTTGCTCTTCTCCGGCAGACCACCACATGCCACCAATTCATGGATCGGCACTCCATTCTGCTGGAAGGTATCGACGATAACACGTGTGCCATAAGCGGTAGCTTCGATCAGGGTGCGATAGATTTCCTCGGGCTTGGTCGCCAGGGTGGCTCCCAGCAGCAAGCCGGTCAAGTCCACATCCACCAGGATGCTACGATTGCCATTCCACCAGTCGAGAGCCAGCAGACCGGATTCACCAGGCTTTAGCATAGCGGCTTTTTCTTCCAGTAATTGGTGAATACCGATATTTCGGTTCGAGGCCTCTGCCTCATACGATGCTGGGACACAGTTCTCCACGAACCAGGCAAAGTGGTCACCAACGCAGGATTGCCCGGCTTCATAGCCAAACAGGCCTGGGACGATTCCATCCTCCACATAGCCACACATACCGGGTACGACATGCTCCTCATTGCCTAGCACCATGTGGCAGATGCTGGTACCCATGATCATCACCATACGTCCAGTTTCGGTGACGGAAGCAGCCGGGACAGCCACATGAGCATCGACGTTGGCAATTGCTACTGCTGTACCGGGTCTTAGGCCGGTCCATTCAGCTGCTTGTTCGGTCAAGCCTCCAGCGCGACCGCCGATAGGTTGGATATCACGGGTCATTTTCTCATCCACAACATTTTCCAGCCGCAGGTCGAGCGCCTTGAAGTATGATTTGTCCGGGAAACCCTCACGCTTAGACCAAATGGCTTTATAACCAGCTGTACAGGAATTTCGGGTTTCCATACCGGTCAACTGCCAGACGACCCAGTCAGCAGCTTCAAGCAGCCGGTCAGAAGCCGTGTAGACTTCGGGAGCTTCGCTTAGAATTTGTAATACCTTCGAGAAAAACCACTCTGAAGAAATCTTACCCCCATAGCGGTCGAGCCATTTTTGACCCATCTTGCGGGCAGTCTCATTGATCTTGTCCGCTTCAGGCTGGGCGGCATGGTGTTTCCACAGTTTTACCCAGGCGTGTGGCTGCCGGCGGAACTGCGGTAAGTCGCACAGCGGCGTACCATCCCGCTTGACCGGCAACATGGTGCAGGCAGTGAAGTCGATCCCGATGCCGATCACATCCTCCGGTTTCACTTTTGATTGCGCGAGCACTAAGGGGATGGCGCTCTGGAAGGTTCGAATGTAATCCTGGGGGTCCTGCAATGCCCAGTCCGGTTCAAGATATATCTCCTCACCTGGGATAGGTAGTTTCTCGTCGATCACACCGTTCGAGTAGGAGTAAACGGCCGTGGCAACCTCGCTGCCATCAGCGACATTCACCAACACTGCCCGCCCAGATTCAGTGCCGAAATCCACACCGATAGCATATTTCGTCATACGAGTCTCCATTTATGGGGTGATGATAACTTTCAGACCTTCTCGTCTTACAGCAACAGCGAAGGCTTCAGCTGCGTGTTCGAGGGTGAATGTGTGTGTGACCAGCGAACGAACATTAATTCTTCCACTCGCAACCAATTGGATGGCGCGCGGGTATGTGAGCTTCATCCTTCGTACCATTTTAAATGTTAAGCCCTTACGCCGCGCAATCGATGCTGTGAATGAGGTCCGGTCATCCGGTGGGATACCCACCAGTATCACCTTCCCACCCGGGCTAGCAACAGCGACTGCCATCTCAACGGCTGCGTTTTCCCCAGCCACTTCGAAGACAACATCCAGCTCCCGCCCAGAAAGCAACGCCACTTCCCGATCACCAAAGCTGTTTTTTATCAAATAGGCTTCATCCGCCCCAAGGGCGTGTGCGGCCTCCACACGGTGTGGGAGGATATCTGTAGCAAGGATTTTGTTCACACCAGCTAACTGTGCCAACTGGAGGATCAGTAATCCTATCGGACCGCAACCGAAGACGCCAACTGACATGCCAACTTTCAGGTGAGCCATATCCACGGCATGGATGGCAATCCCCAGAGGTTCCAGCAGAACACCGTCAGTACCAGATATCTGGTCGGGTAGAGGAAACAAGCAGCGCTTTGGCCAGGCCATTTGCTCGCGCAGTGCACCGTCCTGGAGAGCGTGCCCCGCAAAAATCAGATTTTCACATAGATTAGGGTCCCCTCGTTTGCAATACTTACAGTCCCCGCAAGCGATGGATGGATCAACCGCCACACGCTCACCTTCATCCGTCAAAGCGGTAAACTCATGCCCGAGCACCAGTGGTTTCTCCAAGTGAGAGTCCCCTATCCCTGCCTCGTTGAACCAGTGCAGGTCTGAGCCGCAGATGCCTACAGCGGTGATTCGCAATAACTTTTCACCCTCCCCGGGCACCGGGATAGGTTCTTCATGCAACCGCAAATCACAAGGACCATGGAGACGGAGAGATTTCATTTGAGGAATTAATCCACTAGCAAAATATCCGGTCGTTCAATTATTTGACCAACCACTTCAACCTTCATAGTCGGCCAGCCTGGAATTGCAGACAGGATCTCAAATCCAGCTTCACCGATCAGAACTGAATCCTCAGACTTATATCCGGCGATGGAAGGGTTCCATGCGTAGACCTGACCGGCGATGACTGTATCTTTGGAAGCAGGAGTGGCGATATATTCACGCGGCTCGTAACCCGCTGGGCCACCCTGATGATGTAATCGCCACTCGTCAGGATAACCAACCGCAGCATAAGCTTCCTGTGCGGCTGTAAAAATCTGACCAAGAGTACGATCTGGACGTGTGGCAGTGATCATAGCCGCGTCCACATGAGCAACAGCTTCCTTTTTACGACGAATTTCATCGGGCAAATTGCCGAAGTGCACTAATCGCGTCAGCGAGCAGACCAGCCCCCAGCGGCGCCCACACAGAACCATCATGACATAGCGATCAAGTTTTTTATCGGTGGGTAGGGGGTGACGAAAGTTAAAAATGCGTTCGTCCACAGCAATCAGATTGACAATCGCCTGTAAGCCGCGAGCTTCTGCTTCTCCTGCCAACAGGCCAGCAATCTCATATTCGGTGAGGCCAGGACGCACGGATCTCGCTGCAGCGTCCATTGCTTGAGCACAAAGCTGGCCGAGAATTCGAAAGTGTTGACCTTCTTCAAGATTCAAGTTTACTCGCAAATGGGCAATCTCTCCCGAGAGGTCCAAAGCACGAGGAAAACAGTCATCCGCTCCCAGTTTTAGGCCTTTCGTCAAGCCCTGAATGGTACTCCCCTTTTCGTACCACGGGGTAATTTGAAAATCCCAACCCTGAGAAGCAAGTCTTTCTTCTTTTTCGAGGCGCGTTTCTTCAATATTATTGGTAATCAGAACTTGATTATTTCGGGTAATGAGTAAAGAAACCTCGGCATTGCTGCGGGCAACGTTGACATAAGCTGAAGCTCCACCGGTAGCCCAGGCAACGCTGCTAACGCGCTGTAATAGGATTGCATCCAGAGCGTATCTGTCTGCTAGGTTTCGCAGGAGGCTTAATTTTCCTGATATATCACTCATGGCAACTTCCATTCCCCAGCTAGAAACCTCTGGCTAAAAGATAGTACATCTCATTCCACTTGAGCTCTTTTTTAAGGCTCGCCAGGTTGGTATCGTTATCAATCACGATGTATTCCAAGCCTGCGATTTCGGCGAAATCTTCGAGGTGCTGAGTGGTAACAGCCTGACTGAAGCATGTATGGTGAGCCCCTCCCGCCAGGATCCAGCCCCCGGCTGCAACCTTGAGATTGGGACGAGGAATCCATACTGCACTGGCAACAGGGAGTTTCGACAGTGGTTTCTCCGGCTGGACAACGTCCACTTCATTGACTATCATCCGGAAGCGATTTCCCAGATCAATGAGAGTTGCATTGATTGCTGGGCCGCTACCCACATTGAACACCAATCGAGCCGGGTCAGATTTGCCTCCGATCGAAAGTGGGAAAATATCCAGAGAGGGTTTCTTCGCTGCAATCGTTTCACACACCTCGAGCATGTGGGCACCCAGCACCTTCGGGTATTTTTCGTCGAAGTCATAGGTATAATCTTCCATAAAGGAAGTACCACCAACAAGACCACTGCCCATAACTTTCATTGCCCGAACCAGGGCAGCCGTTTTCCAATCACCTTCTGCCCCGAACCCGTAGCCTTCCGCCATCAAACGCTGCACAGCCAGACCTGGTAGCTGTACCAAACCGTACAGGTCTTCAAAGGTGGTGGTGAAGGCTTTAAAATGACCGTCCTCAAGAAAAGCTCGCAACCCCAATTCTATGCGGGCAGCCTCGCGCAGCGATTGACGCTGATTGCCACCAAGGCGCAGTGATTTAGCGACAGTGTAGCGGTCATCGTATTCAGCTACAATTCGATCGATTTCTGTCTCTGTGATGGAGCTGACGACCTTGACCAGATCACCGATACCATATCCATTGACTGAATAACCCAATCGGATCTGCGCTTCGACCTTGTCTCCTTCGGTGACAGCAACTTCGCGCATGTTATCACCGAAGCGGGCAATGCGAGCACCTTGGGCATCATGCCAGGCAGTGGCAGCACGCATCCAGGTTGCAAGGCTGGAAAGAACGTCATCATCCTGCCAGAAACCAACAATAACATTCCGATTCAATCGCATCCGGCTGCCAATGAAACCAAATTCGCGATCGCCATGGGCAGACTGGTTGAGATTCATAAAATCCATATCGATCTCAGACCATGGCAAATCTCGATTGAATTGCGTATGTAAATGTATAAAGGGTTTTTGTAAGGCGCGCAATCCAGCGATCCACATTTTGGCCGGAGAGAAGGTATGCATCCAGGTAAGCAGTCCAATGCATTTTTGGGCGCTATTCGCATCCTGACACAGATCGGTGATCTCATCAGGGGTCGTCACAACCGGTTTATACACAACCTTAACCGGTAGCTTGCCCGATCGAGTCATCTGCAGGGCCATTTCCTGTGAATGTTGTGCCACCTTTTTCAGCGTTGCTTCGCCATATAAATGCTGACTGCCAGTTACAAACCATACTTCGAACTCGGTAAAATTGATCACGAATGCCTCCTAAAAAATCTTGAGTTTCATCCAAGCCGACATAAATAAATCAATTGTTGCCCGGGTGTACACTATTGAAGAACGGTACTCTCTCGGACAACCAGTTCGGTCGAAAGCAAAATTGTTTGTGCTTCTATTTGTTCGTTACGGCGGGAGGATTCAATCTGTTTAACTACTTCTTGTACCGCCCGACATCCCAACTCATGATGGTTATGGTTGATGGTTGTCAAGGCAGGCCAAAAATAAGCTGATTCAGCGAAATTATCAAACCCGACCACCGCTAATTTTTGGGGAATACAGATTCCGATACGGTTGGCAATGCGGAGTACTGAGAGCGCCATCTGGTCATTGGCAACGAATACCGCGTCCATCTCGGGATATGATTGCAGTAACTGCTCAAAAGCTGTTGCTCCACTGGCAGGAGACCAATTTCCTACCGTCCAGTGGGTGTCCGCTACTTTAATTCCGGATTTTTCCAGGGTCTCTTGCCAGGCTTGTTTACGTTGGCGGGCTTCCCACCAATCCAACGGACCGGATATATGACCGATGTGGCAAAAACCCTGTTCCAGCAGGTGTCGGGTTGCCAGGACCGCTCCGGCATAGTTATCAACCAATACGATGGATACCCCTGCTCGAGGCTGCATAGTCAGAAAAACAACCGGTACGGGAACGTCATTTAGAATCTCATCAACCCAGCGGCGGTTGTCTCCAACTTCGGGTACAGCCCACACGATCCCATCCACGTGGTGGGAGAGTAAATCCTGTAAGAGGGGCTTTATGTCTTCGGTATCAAAGCGTGGGAGTTCCTCAAGCAGAAGGGCATACTTCAATTCCTCAGCCATGCTGGTAATACCGTTCAATGTGCGTGAGGGACCAAAATATTTCAATCCAGAAGTAACGACCCCGAGGGTAAAACTACGCTGTTGGATCAGGCTGCGTGCCAGGGCGCTGGGTTGGTAATCCAATTCCTCAATCACATGTTGGACGCGCTCGCGGGTCTCCGGGGCAACATCAGGACGGCCATTAATAACTCGCGAGACAGTTTGGGTGGAAACCCCGGCGGCCTTTGCTACCTGTTTGATGGTAGGGCGTTTATATGTATTCATATGAGGCCTTATAGCATTATTATCTCGTTGTATGTTATCGTTCCCGATAACGATAACATAATAACAAATACACAATGATTTGTCAAGAGATTATCGGCAGGAAGACAGTTCATCACAGAAAATATATAGTTTTCAAGAATAATTGTGTTTTCCTGAGGAATTATATATTAAAATCCCTGTTTTGGACTGATTTTAACGCATCTAATACCCCTTTCCTCTTGACAAGCAACCTTTTTTTTGCTAATATATCAATGTTATATGTGAACGATAACGGGAACGATAACGGGAACGTTAACAAGAATGGTGATAGAAGCTGCTCAAAGATTAGCCGAAGTGAAAATCGCTAATGCATAGTACAAATAAACAATTCAAAAATTACAGGCGCATCCTAATAGAAAGGAGAGTGAACGTGTAAATATTAGTCTCAAGGATCGTTATCCTCGACTTTAGCAGGAAGGTTGCGTTTGCACCAACTTCGTGCACATTCTTGAAGCAATCTTTCCGGGAAGACGCTTCGTTTAATATTTATATGACCAACTCATAAGGAGAGTGTTAGATGAAAATCACAAAGATTTTAGGGTTCGCATTGGCAGTGACATTTATTCTTTCGGCAGTAGGCTGTGGATCGACCGCCACGACAGTGGCACCTACAACGGCTGCCCAGCTTATTACCGACTCCGGTTACGTAATCCCCACGCAAAAATGTGCACCCAATTGCAAATACACTGACATGGTCGTCGGCTTTATCCAGACTGGTCCTGAAGGTGCATGGCGTACTGCTAACAACGCGTCCTTCGATGAATACGCCAAACAACAGGGCATTACACTGAAGGTCTACGACGCCCAAGGCAAGGTCGAGAATCAGATTTCGGCTTTCCACACATTCAATCAAGATTCCACCGTGAACGTTATTATCCTTGCGGCTGATGACACGAAGGGTTTTGACGATGTGTTGCAGGAAGCCAAGGCTAATGGAAAACTGGTCATTCTGGAAGACCGCACCGTCGATTCGTCAGCAGCCCTGTATTACACCCGGATTGGCTCTGACTTTGTCGCCGAGGGGCAAAAAGCCTCCGCGGCTATGTGCACCCTGCTCAAGGATTTCAGTAAGAAGAACGTTGTTGAGATCTCCGGTGCCGTTGGCGCTGGTGCGGGCATTGATCGCGCCAAGGGATTCCGCCAGAAGATGGGAGATTGCGGGATTAATATTACTGCTTCCCAAACTGGCAACTGGGCTGTCGCGGACAGCAAGGCAGTCACGGAGGCCTGGTTAAAAGATCCAGCCCTTAAGGATTTTCAAGGCGTGTTTGCTCACAATGATGAGGAAGCATTGGGCGCCATCCAGGCTATACAGGAAGCCGGTCTCAAACCTGGCGTGGATGTCATGGTTGTTGGTGTGGACGCCACGAAAGATGGTTTCGCTGCCTTGATCGATGGAACCCTGGGCGCTGATATCGAGTGCAACCCGCTGCTCGGTCCACAGGTTTTGGATGCCGCCTTGAAAGGTTTGAACGGCGATACAACCATGCCTAGCTATGTTCCCTCGCAGGAAGGTGAATTCTTCGCTGCACAGGGTGCAGATGCGTTGAAAGAAATTCTACCCACCCGTAAGTACTAATTAAAGGAACTAGTGACTTTCCCGGGAGTCACTAGTCAGAAGAATATATTTGAGTAAAATAGGAGAAGCGGCGTCCGCGCCGCTTCTCTAGCAAATGAGACCCAAAAAGTAGTACATTAATGATTGAGGTAGCTTATGGCAGAGTCAACCATTGATTCAAACCGTGATATTGTGGTGATGAAAGGTATCTCGAAATCGTTTCCTGGTGTACTGGCTCTTGAGAATGTGAATTTTACGCTCAGAAAAGGTGAAATTCATGCCCTGGTGGGGGAAAACGGTGCCGGTAAATCCACCTTGATTAAGATATTAACTGGCGTTGAGCAACCTAATACTGGCACAATCACAATCAATCAACAAACTCTCTCCATAAGATCACCACAACATGCTCAGGCACTTGGCATCAGTACGGTCTATCAGGAAGTAAATCTTTGCCTTAATTTAACTGTAGCGGAAAACATCCTGATCGGCCGGGAACCTATGAAATGGGGGCACATCGATTGGAAAGCGATGAATGCTCGGGCGAGACAAATCCTACAGGGATTAGATGTCGATCTGGATGTGACCCTAACATTGGGCTCCTGCTCAGTCGCCATCCAGCAGATGGCGG
>Ga0153915_10002700_pt1 | contig 16164 bp, 15 predicted proteins | sample Opewatmetagenome_2_FD_107003 | JGI IMG/M metagenome (GOLD analysis project Ga0153915, IMG submission 107003) | Freshwater wetland microbial communities from Ohio, USA - Open water 3 Core 3 Depth 3 metaG | ecosystem: Environmental > Aquatic > Freshwater > Wetlands | place: USA: Ohio, Lake Erie...
AAGCTGATCTTCACGGGCGTGCCCATCGCCGTGCAGATGCAGAAGCTCCTCGTCTCCTTCGCCTCGGGAAGCGCTGCCTTCGACATCACGGTCGTCACGACTCCGCAGCTCCCGGTGTTCATCCGGTTCCTCGAGCCGCTGGATGACCTGGTCAAGAAGTGGAAGTACGACTGGAACGACTATTTCCCGCACTTCCAGAGCCTCATGACCGACACGCCTGGCGTGCCGGGCGGGAAGATCTACGCCGTCCCCAACGACTATGACCAGCACTTCTTCCATGCACGGCCGAAGTACCTGGACCAGGTCGGCCTGAAGGGCACGCCGAAGACCTGGGACGAGGTCGTCTCGGTGTGCGAGAAGCTGAAGCCCATCCTCCCGCAGGGCGTCTACCCCTTGGGCTTCATGATGAGCCGCGACTTCTTCACCTGGGAGACCTTCTGGGACGTGGCCGCGCCGTTCGGCGCGAACTACTTCAAGCCCGGCACCTGGGAGCCGGACATGGCCAGCCCCGAGGCCATCCACGCCGCCAACTTCCTGCGCATGCTGATCGAGAAGGGCTGCCTCGCGCCGGGATCCACCACCTGGGACTATGCCCGCCAGCTCGAGGCCTGGAACGCCGGCTCCCTGGCAATGTGCATCCAGTACCCGATCCAGGAGGCGCACGACCCCCAGACCTCCAAGATTGCGAACGAGGGCTGGTACAGCGGCGTCATGCCGAAGGGCCCGGGGCCCAACGGTAGGATCGCCATGCACGGGACCTATACCAACGTCGGCCTCGCCCTGAACAAGCAGAGCAAGCACAAGGACGCCGCGTTCATCTACATGGCGTTCCTCAACAGCGCCGAGGTCCAGTACATCTCCACCGTGACGGGAACGGGCATCGACTACGGCCGGAAGAGCATCTTCGCCAGCAAGATCGCGAACACCTTCTATCCCAATGCCGAGGCCTCCTTCGAATCCATCCCGTACATCTACAACGACGTCCAGATCGCCCCGGGGCCCGAGATCCTGGAAGTGATGGTCCCCGCGCTCCACGACGTGTTCACGGGCAAGGCCAAGGCCGAGGACGTGCTCCCGAAGGCCAATGCAGCCGTGCGCGCCATCATGCAGAAGTACGGCTACCTCGGCCCGAAGCCCCCGGTGCCGGCGCCCAAGTCCTTCTGGAACTGGGAGCTGTATCCGGAGACGCGCAACTACAAGTGGGCGAACGGCGTGGGATCCGGCTGGAGATAGCAGCCGCTGGCGCTCCATCACCCTGCGCCGCGTGACGGGCGCAGGGTGGCCATGGCGGGGGACGGGCCGCACGGTGGCTCTTCCCCCGCGCCGAATATGGTGATTGCGCGTGGGAATCCAAACGCGAGAGCGCTCGGAGGAGGCGGTGATGGTCGCAGGGAATACGGTTGCGGTCGGTCCTGCAGACACGGACGGCGCATTGCCCGTGATCAAGAAGAGGTCGTGGGGATTCCTCCTGATCTGGCCGTCGTTCCTCTACCTGCTGGCCTTCCTCATCGTCTATCCCTTCTTCTACAACGTCTACCAGAGCCTCTTCAACTACTCCATGCTGACGGGGACCTCCGAGTTCGTCGGGTTCGCGAACTACGTGCAGCTCTTCGCCCAGCCCGACTATGCCCGCAGCCTCTACACCAGCCTGCTCATCCTCGTCGCCGCCCTATCGATAGAGACGCTGCTGGGCATCACGATTGCGCTGATGCTCAATCAGGACTTCAAAGGCAAGGTCCTCGCCCGAATGCTCCTGATCCTTCCCCTCGGGACCATCCCCGTCGTGAATGGCTACATCTTCTCGCTCCTGTTCTTCCCCAACGCCAGCCCCATCGACCACATCCTGAACCTGCTCGGGCTCGCCCATGGAGTGATCCCCTGGCTGGAGGACCCCTGGAAGGCGCGTGCGGTCATCATCCTGGTGGACGTGTGGCAGTGGACGTCCTTCATGATCATCATGATCCTCGCGGGATTGTCCTCCGTCCCCAAGTCCTTCTACGAGCTGGCCAGGCTGGACAATATGTCTTCCTGGCAGACCTTCTGGCGCATCACCCTTCCCAAGATCAAGCTGACGCTGGCTCTGGCCATGCTGATCCGGGCCATGGACCTCATCAAGTACTTCGACCCCATCTTCGCCATCACCAAGGGGGGGCCGCAGAGTGCGACCGAGTCCGTCAGCTTCCTGATCTATCGCTTCGGCTTCAAGGCGTTCCAGATCGGCTACGCATCCGCCGGCTCGATCTTCGTATGGGCGGTCATCTGGGTCATGTCGTTCCTGGTGATATCCAAGGTGTTCACGCGCGTGGAATCCAAGGCATAGGGAGAGGGCTTTGAGCGTGAGGCGCATACGAACCGAGACCGTGGGCTACCGGGTATTTCGGGCGGTCTTTCTGGTGTTCTTCATCGTCCTGTTTCTCTTCCCCATCTACTGGATGCTGAAGAACTCGGTGGGCTCTCGGACGGAGACCCTGCTGTACCCGCCCCATTACTTCCCGAGGCACCTGGAGTTCAATTCGTATCTCCGCATTTTCCACGACATGAACGGGGCCATCGTCATCTGGAACACCATCCGGGTGAACATCCTCGCCGCGCTCCTCGCCCTGACCCTGGGAATACCCGCCGCGTATGCCGTGAGCCGCTTCGAGTTCAAGTGGAAGGAAGGCGGCTTCATGTTCACGGTGCTCAGCACCCGCTTCCTTCCGCCGGCGACCGCCCTGGTCCCCATCTACTTCCTCTACGTGAAGTTCGGGCTGGTCAACAACCTCACGGGCCTGGTCATCGCCTACGCGGGCTTGAACCTGCCCATCGTCATCTGGGTCATGCGCTCCTTCATCGACGAGATCCCGCGTGCGATGGAGGAGAGCTATATGCTGGACGGGCATAGCAGGCTCGCGGCGTTCTTCAAGATCATCCTCCCGCTCAGCCTGCCGGGGATCGCGGCGATGTTCATGATCTGCAATTTCCTGACTTGGGGGGAATTCCTGCTGTCCGCGGTCCTCACCACCACGTACACGGCGCAGACGATCCCCATCGCGGTGGCGCAGCTCGAGGGTGACATCGGCATCCTCTGGCAGCAGATCTGCGCCTTCGGCGTCATCGCGACCGTCCCGATTGCGCTCATCATCGTCTTCTTCCAGCGCTACCTCGTCCGCGGATTCTCCTTCGGGATCCTGAAATAGGGGCGCGGCGCGGCACGCCGACGGCGGCTCCCTCGCGGGGCCGCGGTTCGCCTTCTGGATACGACTACCTATTCGTGCAGGACGAGCATCTTCAGTCCCTCACCGGACTGGGCGAACTCGAACGCCGCGTTGATGTCGGCCAGGGCGAAGGTGTGGCTGACGATGGCCTTCAGGTCGATGCGGCCGTCCGCCACGAGCCTGAGCGAGCGGAAGTAGTCCTCGTTGCTCGCGCCCGTGGTTCCGGTGAGTCGCAGCCCCTTGTAGTGCGCCAGGTTGGTCTCGATCTCCACGCGGGTCCCCTTCCTGAGACCCCCGAAGAAGTTCACGCGTCCGTGAATTGCGAGCAGTTGCAGGGCCAGCGGCTGCAATTCCGGCGAGGAGGCCGCGGTCACGACCACGTCGACTCCACGCCCCCGCGTGATCCGGCGGACCTCGGCGAGCAGGTCGAGCTTGCTCGAATCGATGACGATGTCGGGACCGAAGCGCTCCATCTCGGCGAGGCGCGAGGGGCGACGGCCGACGACGATGACCTGTCGCGCGCCCCAGGTCTTCGCGAGCTGCACGAAGCAGGCGGCGATCGGGCCCGACCCGATGATCAGCACGGAGTCCTCGGGGGTCGGGTCGAGCACCTTCAACCCGTTGTAGCAGCAGGACAGCGGTTCGACGACCGCAGCCTCCGGGAACGAGAGCGGGTCCGGCAGCTCGAAGATGTTGTTGCCGCGGATGGCGCTCGACGGGATGCGCATGTACTCCTGAAAGCCTCCGTCGACGCTGATGCCGAAGACCGTGTAATCGGGACACATGTTGTTGTAGCCCTGGCGGCAGATCTCGCAATGGCCGCAACCGATGTTGGGCGTCAGCGAGATGCGCATGCCCTCGCGGTAGCCCGATACCAGGCGACCCACCTTGACGATCACCCCGGCCAGCTCGTGGCCCAGGACGCGGGAACATCCCTCGGGGATCTTGAAGTGACCGTCCTTGTAGATCCGGAGGTCCGTCCCGCAGATGGAAGCAGCCCGGATCTGGAGCAGGATCTCGTCGTCGCCGACGTCGTAGACGTCGCGGTGCTCGAGCGCGATCTGGCCGGGGCGGTGGAAGACGGCGGCTTTCATGGCCATGTGGAGCCGGCCCCCTCGTCCTACTTGCGATCGAAGAAGACGTTCTTGGACGAGACGCTGAACGGGATGCCAAGCGCGCAGCGAATGCTCGAGTCGCCGAACAGCCCGGTCTTCAGGGCGGCCAGGCCGATGCTGTACATGACCCGGTTGTCCAGGCCCTGCTCCGCCGCCGCGCTGACGCCGGAGCCGATGGCGATTCCGAGGTCGGCGATGGGGTAGATGCAGTTCAGGTCCAGCGCCCTGGCCTCGTCGCAGGTCGGCGCGCCGCACATCTCGCAGTCGAGGTCCATGAAGAGCGGTCTCGCGCCCAGGACCACGACGGCCACGGCCTTGTCCACGTTGTCTGCGTCGCGGATCAGGCCCGGCTTCTTCCGTTCCTCGCCGTGGCGCCGCATGAAGGCCGTGAGCGTCGCCTTCTCCTCGCCGTCGACGTAGACGATGCGCAGGTCGTCCATCCCCTTGGCCTTGGGCGCGGTCCACATGCGGTTCATGAGCCCCTGCACCTGCCGCCTCGCCGTCTCGTCTCCGATCTGCGCGACGTCCCGGATCACCGTTCACCTCCGCACCCCGCCGTCCGCTGCGTCACTCGACGGGACGACCCGCCGCCCGGATCCGTGGCCGCACGCCAGGGTCGCGGCGCCCGCTCGCCTGGGCGCCTCGAAGGACCCCTTGTCGTGCTGGAGCAGGACGAACCGTGCCGGCGCGGGGTGCCCACCCGAGGGGAGCCCTTCGGCCTGGTCATGTGGTCCGTCCTCCAGTGACCAGGATGGTCTCGCCCGTGACGTAGCTCGCGAGGTCGGAGGCGAGGAAGGCGACGACCGTCGCCACCTCCTCGGGGGATCCCATCCTCCCCATGGGAATGGCGCTCAGCCGGATCTTCCGCGCCTCGGGGTCCATCTTGTCGTACTCCTTCGCGATCAGGGCCGTCTCGATCGTGCCCGGCGCCACCGCGTTCACCCGGATCGAATGGCGCGCCAGTTGCCTGGCGGCGTACTTGGTCAATCCGATGATCGCAGCCTTGGCGGCTCCGTAGTCCGGGCCCATGCTTCCGCCGGTGACACCGGAGATCGAGGACATGTTGATGATGCAGCCTCCCCCCTTCTCCTTCATGTGCGCCACCGCATACCGCATGCCGTAGAAGACTGGGTCCAGGTTGATCCCCAGGCTGCGGCTCCATTCGTCTTCGGTCGTGGTGAACATGTCGTGGTTGACCACGATCCCGGCGTTGTTGACCAGGATGTCGAGCCGGCCCCACCGAGCGATGGTCTTGTCCACGAGCGCCTTCACGACGTCGCGATGCGAGACGTCACCCTGCTCGAGGAGGACCTCCGCGCCCAACCTCTCCATTTCCCGTCCGAAGGCGGCGACGCCGTCGTCGATGCGCAGGTCCAGGACGGCGACGCCCCGGCACCCCGCCTCGGCAAGCTTCAACGCGATCGCCCGGCCAATCCCCTGCGCCGCGCCCGTCACGATGGCGACCTTCTGGGCGAGCGATAGGGGTATCATCGGCCTTCCTTTCCACCCTGCGGCCTTCCCTGCGGCTGCAACCCGGGTGAATTGCGGATCAGTGCGGCTGCCAGTCGAAGGATCGCTCGACCGCGCGCTTCCAGTTGCGGTACAGATCCTCGCGCTGGTCCCCGCCCATGAGCGGCGTGAACGTCTTCTCGACCTTCCACTGCCGTTCCAGCTCTTCCTGGCTATCCCAGAATCCGACGCCCAGGCCCGCGAGGTAGCAGGCGCCGAGGGCGGCCATCTCCGTGACGACCGGCCTTTCCACCGGTATGCCCAGGATGTCGGACTGGAACTGCATGAGAAGGTCGCTCTGCGTTCCGCCTCCGTCCACCCTCAGGGATTGCGCCTTCGTCCCCGAATCGCTCTCCATCGCCATGAGCACGTCCCGGCTCTGATAGGCGATGGACTCCAGGGCGCTCCGGGCGATGTGCTCTACGGTCGTCCCCCGGGTGATGCCGATGATGAGTCCCCTCGCATACATGTCCCAGTATGGGCTTCCCAGCCCGGTGAGCGCGGGCACGAAGTAGACCCCCTGGGTGTCGGGAACCTTCTTCGCGAGGTCGCTGCATTCCGCGGCGCTCCGGATGGCTCGCAGGCCGTTCTTCACCCAGCCGACGGCAGCCCCGCCGTTGAAGATCACGCCCTCGAGGCAGTACTCGACGCGCTTTCCGACCTTCCACCCGACGTCCACCATGAGGCCATTCTTCGACGGCTCGGCGGGCTTCTCGCCGATGTTGAGCATCACCGCGAGCGCGGTCCCGTAGGAGTTCTTCGCCATCCCGCGACGGAAGCACGCCTGCCCGAAGGTCGCCGCCTGCTGATCGCCCGCATCCCCCGCGATGGGGATCGTCCCGCCCAGAAAGGCCGAGGGGTCGGTCTTGGCCATGAGCCCGCTGGAGGGAAGGACGGTCGGGAGGATGCTTTCCGGGATCTCCAGCCAGGACAGGATGTCCTTGTCCCACGCGAGCGTGTGGATGTTCAGGAGCAGCATCCGCGACGCGTTGGAGACGTCCGTGACGTGGGCCTTCCCGCCGGAGAGATTCCAGATGATCCAGGAGTCGATGCAGCCCATGGCGATGCGGCCGCGCTCGACCTTCTCGCGCACGCCGGGGACGTTGTCGATGATCCACATCGCCTTCGTCGCGGAGAAGTACGCGTCGATGAGCAGGCCCGTCTTCTCGCGGATCTTCGGGTCGTGGCCCGCGGCCTTCAGCTTGTCGCAGATCGCGGCGGTGCGGCGACATGCCCAGCAGATGGAGTTGTAGACCGCCTCTCCGGTCACCTTGTCCCAGAGGATGGTGCTCTCCCTCTGGTTGGTGATCCCGATTCCCTTGACCTCTTCGATGCGCGCCTTGCCCTTCCTCATGGCCTCCCGGGCGCAGTTGAGCACGGACTGCCAGATGTCGACGGGATCGTGCTCCACCCATCCGGGCTGGGGGTAGATCTGCTTGATCTCCTGGCTCGCCATCGAGTGCACTTCGCCATCGTGGTTGAAGAGGATGACCCGGGTACTGGTCGTCCCCTGGTCGATGGCCATGATGTATCCCGCGCGCTTCATGTGATGCTCTCCGGAGCCGGTCGTCCCGCCGTGACGGCTCAGCTTTGGGCGAATTCCATGTAGGCCTTGAAGTCCAAGAGCTGCTTCAGCTCGTCCGGGACGCTCAGACGAATGCGGAAGAGCCAGCCTCGGCCCAGGGGATCGGTGTTCACCATGTTCGGACTGTCCCGGACGACGGTGTTGGCCTCCACGACCTCACCACTCAGCGGAGTGAACAGGTCGCTCGTCGTCTTGACGGATTCGATGCTGCCCACCACTTCGCCCCGGGCGCACTTCCGCCCCACTTCCGGGAGATCCAGGAACACCACGTCTCCCAGCTCCCGCTGGGCATGCTCGGTGATGCCCATGCGCGCGAGGTCGCCCTCCACGACGACCCACATGTGGTCCTTCGAGTACCGAAGGTCTTCAGCTTTCATGTGCCATTCTCCAGTGAGGTGAACACGGGTACCCGGTGGACGGCATCCCACCCACGACGGTGTGAGCCTCCTCCGGCAGGACGGGAACGCCTTTCGAGAGGGAAGGGCCTCCCGTTCTCCAGTATCGCGCATCAGTCGCCGGTGCCGCGCCATCCGGCGAACGACCCATGCGGCGCACGGGCGCCTTCGGTTTGCCTTCAGGGCAGCAGCAGCACCTTCACCGACTCCTCGAGCTTCTCGGCCTGCTGGAAGGCCGCCTTGAACTCCTTCAAGGGGTACTTGTGCGTGACGATCCCTTCCGACTTCACGAGCTTCCGGCTCAGCAGGTCGATCGCGATGGGGTAGGTGTTCGGGCTGATGTGCGCGCCGAGGATGTCGAGCTCCTTCTTCTCTCCGATGACGCTCCAGTCCACGGTGGTTTCCTTGCTGAAGACGCTGAACTCCACGAACCGGCCCTTCTTCCTCATCATGTTCAGGCCCTGCGTGACCCCCGCCGGGCTGCCGGACGCTTCGATGTACACGTCGCACCCATAGCCCCCGGTCATCCCGAGGACCTTCTGGACGACGTCCTCCTTCGCGGGATTCATCACCAGGTCCGCACCCAAGGCGAGGGAGGTCTCGAGCCGCTTCTGGTTCACGTCCAGCACGAGCAGCTTCTTCGGCGTCTTGAGATGAACGAGCTGGACGATGAACAGCCCGATCGGGCCGGCCCCCGCCACGACCACGAAGTCGCCGAACCCGATGCTCGCCCGCTCCACGGCGTGAATCGAGCAGGAGAGCGGCTCGATCACCGCCGCCTCCTCGATCGAGACGTTCGGCGGAATCTTGTGCACCTTGGAGGCGGGGCCGAACCGCATGTACTCCGCCATGCCGCCCTCTGCCACTTCCTTCTGGAAGCCGTACATGTTGTGCACCATGCAGAGGTGGTAATCGCCCTCCATGCAGTACTTGCACTTGTTGCACGGGATGATCTGCTCGGCGATCACCCGGTCGCCGACCTTCACGCCGAACCTCTCCGCGGCCCCCTCCCCCATCTCGGCCACCACGCCGAAGAACTCGTGGCCGGGGGTGACCGGAGCCTTCATCCAGGCCACCATCTTCTCGTTCCCCCAGTAGGAGGGCGCGCCGTGATACGCGTGGATGTCGCTCCCGCACACGCCGCAGGCGCCGATCTTCACCAGCAGCTCGTCCTTCCCCGGGCGGGGGGTCTTCCTGTGCTCCAGCCGATAGTCCTTGGGAGCGTGTGCGACGACGCAGAGCATCTCGTCCGGGATCTTCCTGTCCGCCATTTGCCACCTCCTTGGCGAGCCTTACCTCGTCGCCGTGCTCAGATTGCCTGCTCCGTCTTCGCATCGAAGAGAATCACGTGCTTCTCCGGGAACTGGACGAACACCGTCTCCCCCTTGGCGACGTTCACGTCCGTCGGCGCCTTCACGTTGACCAGCACGTTCTTTGCCAGCTCGATGTTGAGGAGCAGCCTGCTGCCCACCGGCTCGGCGAACAGGCACCGCGCGGAGATGCCGGTGCCGCCGGTTCCGGTCCGAGATACGGAGATGTGCTCTGGACGGATGCCGAGGATGACGTTGCCGTCCGCCGGGAGCCGGCTCTGGTACGTCGCGGGGACCCTCTCGGCGGCCACGAAGCTGCCGGCGTCGAGGCCCAGGACCCCGTTGCGCGAGCGGGCCGTGCACTTGACGTAGTTCATCCCGGGGTTGCCGAGGAACCATCCCACGAAGGTGCTGACCGGCTTGGTGTAGATGAGCTCCGGCGTGTCGAACTGCAGGATCTTGCCGTCCTTCATGACGGCGATCCGGTCGGAAAGGGTGAGCGCCTCGCTCTGGCTGTGCGTGACGAACACGATGGTGTGGCGCTTGACCTGCTGGATCTGCCGGACGTAGCGCGCCAATCTCACCCGCGCCTTCGGGTCGACGTTGGAGAACGGCTCGTCCAGGATGTAGACGTTCCTCTCGATCGCGAAGGCGTGCGCCAGGCTCAGGCGCTGGCGCTCGCTGATGGAGAGGTTCGACGCCTTCTCTTGCCAGGAGCCTTCGTCGATGCCGAACTCCGGCGAGGTCGCCCGGATGATCTCCCGTATCTTCTCCTCGTCCATGCCTGCATTGCGCAGGGGAGTGGCCATGTTGTCGTAGATGCTGAAGTTCGTGTAGACGACGGGAAACTGGAACACCATCGACATGTTTCGCTGGTTCGGGGGCTTCAGCGTGATGTCATCCCCGTCGACCGTGATCGTCCCCCGGTCCGGGGCTTCGAACCCCGCGATCATGCGCATCGTGGTGGTCTTCCCGCAACCGGAGGGGCCGAGGAGGGAGACGATGAGGCCGTCGGGGATTTCCAGGGACAGATCGTCCACCGCGACGACGCTCTTGTTGTAGACCTTTCTCAGGTTCTTCAGCGAGATGCTCGCCATCTACTCACCTCTCCCTATGAATTGGCCGCTGTTCTTGTCGAACAGGTAGATCTTCCGGGGGTCGAAGCTCACGTACACGCCCTTGCCCACGTCCTCGCGATAGATACCGGGCGTGAATACCTGAATGGCATCGGACCCGACCGCCACGTGCACGATGGTATCTGATCCGACGACCTCGGTGAGCAGGATCTTGCCCCCGAGCATGGGCTCCTGTAACCGTCCGTCCACGGCCCCGCTGGGGACCCCCTCCGCGTGGATCTTGAGGTGCTCCGGCCTGACGCCGAGAGAATAGCCGCCAGGCTTGAGCTTGCCCTTGAGGCCGTCCGCGAGAATCGGCATCCGCAGCACGCTGGATTCCAGGGCGAGATGCCCGTCCCGCTCGGCGACGTCGCAGTCGAGCAGGTTCATCTCCGGGTGGCCGAAGTACGCTCCCGTGAACATGTCGACGGGACGGTTGTAGGCCACGTCCTTGGAGTCGTACTGCAGGATCTTCCCGTCGTGAAGGACCGCGACCTTGTCCGCGAGCATGAAGGCGTCTTCGGGGTCGGGGGTCGAAAAGACCGACGTGAGCTTCACCCTGTCCATGAGCTCCCTGAACTCGATGCGCATCTGCTCACGCAGCTTGTAGTCCAGGTTGACGAATATCTCGTCGAACAGGACCAGCTTTGCCTCCTTGCACAATGCCCGGGCAATTGCCACGCGCTGCATCTCACCGCCGCTGAGCTCGCTGATCCGCCTCTTCAGCAGCCGGTCGATCTTCAGGAACTTCGCGGTCTCCCCGACCTTCTGCTCGATGTCCTTCTTCGGAAGCCGTTGCGCCAGGAGCGGGCTGGCAATGTTCTTGAACACCGACATGTTGGGATACAGGGCGAAATTCTCGAAGACCATGCTCACCGGCCGCTTGTTCGGCGGGAGCAGCGTGACGTTGGTGGAGTCGAAGTACACGGCCCCGCTGCTCGGCGTCTCCACGCCCGCCAGGATCTTCAGCAGCGTGGTCTTGCCGCTTCCGGTCGGCCCCAGGAGGCATACGAAGGTGCCCTCCTCGATCTCCAGGCTGACGCTGTCCAGCGCCTTCTTCTTGCCGAACGTCCTGGTGACCTTGTCGAGCTTGATCCCGTGCATCGAGGGCCTCTCTATCTTCGCGGTTCCACTGGAACCGCGCTCATGGCGAGCACGGCGACCTGGAGCGGGATTCGTTCCGGATCACGTGGAGGTTCTTCCCGAGTGCCGGAGTCGAGTGCGCCTGGCATCTGCCATCTCCTCGCGGATGACCCGGGAAGCTGGGCCGTCAAGGCGCCTGGTCTCGGCTTCATCCACCGGCTCCACGCAAGACTCGAATGGACTGTCGCTGCCCGGCCCGCGGCCCGCGCCGATCCCCGGCATGGAAGCACTAACGCACTAAGGTGTCAAGGGCCCGCCGCGCCTACCGCCTCCGGCGCGCGTTGACGAACCGGGTTCCCTGCCTGTATAACCTAGTGCGTCAAGCTGTCGCTAGGAGACCATGCGATGGGGATCTCCCTCGTCAACCCCTGGAAAGAGATTACCAGACTCAACCCGGACACCGAGGTCTGGTGGGATTCCTCGCCGCTCGTGTGGCCCAACTTCAAGGAAGACTTCCTCAAGGGCCGCCCGGAGGCTGAACGGGGATGGTACGCCCATGAGCTGGATTCCCTGTTCGGCCCAGCTCCCGCCAGCGGCTGGTTGTTCAAAGGCTGCACGACCAACCCTCCTCTCTCCTGGGCGGTCCTCAGGACGCGCAAGGAGGAGTGGGCGAAGGTCATCAGGGAGAAGCGCGCAACGTTCAAGGGCAAGTCGAAGTACGGCCTGTACCTCCAGGTGTACTTCGAGGTGGTGCGGCGCGGAGCGGAGGCCCTCCTGCCGCTCTTCGAGTCCTCCGGCGGGGCCCTGGGTCACATCTCGGCCCAGGTGGACATGCAGCAGATGCGCAACGAGGCCGCCATGAAGGAGATGGCGGAAGAGCTGGCCGCTCTCTCCCCGAACGTCATGGTGAAGATACCCGGCTCCACGCAGGGAATGCCCGTCTTCCGGCACCTCGCCTCCAAGGGCATCGCAACCAACGCCACCTGCGTGTTCACGATGTCGCAGATCATGACGGTGGCCAAGATGGTCGCCGAAGGGCGCGCCCTGCACCTCAAGGACAGCTCCCGTCCGCGCCCGGGTTGGCGCGCTGTCTGCACTCACATGGTGGGCCGTCTCGAGGATGCGAAGGCATTCCGCGGCACGATTGACAAGGACAACCTGGACATCAACGCCTGGGAGCTCCGCAGCGCCTCCGAGTACGTGGTCAAGACCTGCGCTCGCCTGTTCCGCGAGCGCAATCTGCCGATCAAGATGCTCGTCTGCTCCGCGCGTGCGCACCGACGGGGCACCAAGACGTACTATCCTCATGTCGAGATGTTCATGGGCGGGAACCTGGTCTACACCGTCCCGCCCGCGGTCTTCGGAGACGTCCTCACCCACTACCGTGACCGCGAGCTGAAGGCGGGCTGGGACGGCGTGGTCCCCCCCGCGCTCCTGGAAAAGCTCTCGCAGGTCCCCTATTTCCGTCTTGCCTCGACGGAGAACGGGTACGACGTGGAGCAGTTCAACGAGATTCCCTCGCTCCTGGAAAACGAGGCGGACTTCGTCGGAGCCACCAGGGAGATGATCGAATACGTCGGCTCGTTCCTGTGATGGCAGGAGGCGTGCAGATGAAGACCATTGCAATAGGAAGCGATCCCAACGCGGCAGGATTGAAGACCGCGGTCATGGCTCTCCTGGAGGAAGTGGGACGGCCGTGCCAGGATGGCAGTGACGACACGGTATATGCCAACGTGGCAATCCGGGTGGCCGAGGCCGTTGCCGCGGGGACGCATGACAGGGGGATCTTGATCTGCGGCACGGGCATCGGCATGAGCATCGCGGCGAACAAGGTCCCCGGCGCCTACGCCGCCCTGGTTGCCGACGCCTACTCTGCCGAGCGAGCGCGGAAGAGCAACAACGCCAACATCATCACCCTCGGCGCTTTCACGACCGGTGTCGAGCTCGCCAAGGTGCTGGTGAGGATCTGGCTGCAGGCCGAGTACACGCCGGGGGGACCGTCGGAGCCGAAGGTGCGGCGCATCGTGGCCTATGAGGAGCGGCGCGGCGGGGGTTGACGGACATGGAGGCGCTCACCCACGATCCCGGCCACGGTGCGGCGCCTCGAGTTCCAGGGAGAATCACGATCCTGGCGCTGGACGCGGGCTGTGACGCGTTGGAACTCAAGGGGTCGTGCCGCCGGTGGAGCGCCACGCGGCGAGCGAGCCGGTGTGGCTGCGGCTCGGGTCGGCGACCATCCGCCTCCTCGACGGGGCGATGCCCGATCCTGCGCCGCGGACCCGGCGCGAAAGAATGAGGTGACTTTCGCAGCGACCCGTTCCGCAGGGAGGACGCCGTCATGCCCGTGGTGCCATTCCAGGAGATCATCCAGGACGCGTTCCAGCGTCGTTACGGGGTCGGAGCCTTCAACATCTTCGACGATCTCACCCTGGCGGCAGTGCTCAGGGGCGCGGAGGAGGCCAGAGCGCCGGTGATCGTCCAGACCTCCGTGAAGACGGTGAAGTCCCTCGGTATCGACCTGCTCTTCGCGGTGTGGACCGAGCGGACGCGCCGCGTCTCCGTCCCGGTCTGCCTTCACCTCGATCACTGCCCGGAACGCGCCATCATCAGCGCCTGCCTTGCGAAGGGGTGGGGCTCGGTACTCTTCGATGCGTCCGAGCTCCCCCTCGAGGAGAACCGTCGCCAGACGATCGAGGTGGTCGCGGAGGCCAGACGCCTTGGCGCGGGGGTCGAGGGAGAGATCGAAGGCATTCAAGGAGTGGAGGACGGCGTCGGGTCCGACGCCGAGTCGGAGCACCAGACGCTCGCGGCCATCGTCGACTTCATCGCCGCGACCGGGATCGATTGCTTCGCTCCGGCCATCGGGAACGCGCACGGACTGTACAAGGGCGTTCCACGATTGGACGCACAGCGGGTGACGGACATCGTCGCGAGCCGGCCGATACCGATCGCGCTGCACGGTGGAACCGGGCTGACCGAAGAGCAGTTCAAGGACCTCATCTCCCGCGGATGCGCCAAGGTGAACATCTCGACTGCCCTGAAGATGACGTACATGCAGTCGAGCCTCGCATTCCTGCGAGCGGCCGAAACGGAGGGGAGGTGGGACCCGCCCTCGCTCTTCGGGCACGTTGACGAGGCGATCGCCGGCATGGTGACGAGACACCTCGAGACCTTCGGTGCCGCAGGGAAGGCCGGATGAAGGCGCTCGTCTTCGATTGCGATGGTGTGCTGGCCGACACGGAACGCGATGGCCACCTGCCCGCGTTCAACCAGACCTTCCGCGAGTTCGGTGTGCCGCTCGCATGGTCGGAGCAGGAGTACGGCGTCAAGCTCGAGATCGCGGGCGGCAAGGAGCGGATGGCGAGCGTCCTGACGCCGGAGTTCGCGGCGAAGGCGGGCCTGCCCTCCGACCCCGAGGAGCAGAAGCGCATCGTCGCCGCGTGGCACAAGAGAAAGTCCGAGATCTTCGGAGAGTGGGTCCGAGCGGGCCGTCTCCCGGGCCGGCCCGGCGTGCGGAGGATCATCGGGGAAACCGCCTCTTGCGGCTGGAAGCTGGCCGTCGCGTCCACCTCGGCGGAAGAGTCCGTCCGGCGCGTTCTCGAGCACGTCGCCGGGCGGGAACTGGCCGCGCGCTTCGCCGTGCTGGCTGGCGATGTCGTCCCGCGCAAGAAGCCCGCTCCCGACATCTACCTGCTGGCGATGCGGACGCTCGGCGTCTCGCCGGATCGATGTCTCGTGATCGAGGACTCGCGGAGCGGTCTGCTCGCCGCGCGGGCGGCGGGCATACGCTGCATCGTGACGCCGAGCAGCTACACCTGGTCAGAGGACATGAAGGAGGCGCTGCTCGTCGTGAGCGATCTCGGCGAGCCAGGTGCACCGATGCGGATCGTCGCGAATCGTAGCAGGGCGAGGCCGGGCGAGTACGTCACCGCTCGAGATCTGGAAGAGTGCCTGGCAACCTGATCGGCATCGCTATGTTCTCCCCTCACGCTCACGCGCGGCCGGCGAGGCCAGGTCGCTTCCCTCGGGGAGGAGGGCCTGCGCAGACTGCACGTCCGCGATCGGGGTGTTCGCCACCTTGCTCCGGAGGATCGCCCTGAGCGCGTTGCCCTTGCTCCTCGGTCCGGCGATCAGGACCCTGTGGTCGACCTGCTTGAGCTCGGAGAGCGGGAGCTTGACCAGCTTGTCCGATACCTCGGCGCGCACCGGTTCGCCTCGCTCGTCGAAGTCCGGGCTAGGGAGCCTGACTGTCCGCGGCGGGGTTCATCGCGCGCACGGCGAACGTGTACCTGTCGCCCCGATAGATGGATCGTTCCATTTCCAGGATGATCTCGCGCCCGCAGAACGTCACGCCGTCCACCAGGAATCCCGAGACGGGCTCGTGAATGTCGAGGAATGCGGCGGCCTCGGCTTCGATCATGCACGCGCTCAGCATCTGGTGGATCTCGGTGAGCTCCCGCCCGTACTTGGACCGGTAGATGTCGTACAGCGATCCGGTGAGGTCCAGCTTGTCGACCCCCGGGCACAGAGCCAGCGAGATGTAGCGGACCTCCAGCATCATGGGAACATTGTCCGCAAAGCGAAGCCTGTGGACCTTCAAGACCGGTCCCTCTATCGAGTAGCGGCGGCCGTTGATCATCGCCGAGTGCCCGCCCCTGAGCACCCCGTGATGCAGGACCTTCGTGGAGGGCGTGAGGCCCGCCTCCTTCATGTTGCGCGTGAAGCTGAGGATGCGGTCGACCGAGCGGACCACCCCCCGGGCATGGACGAACGTACCCTTGCCCTTGATCTTCACGACCCAGCGACCCGTGTTCAGCTCCTGGAGCGCCTTTCGGGCCGTCGTATTGCTCACACC
>Ga0153915_10002701_pt1 | contig 16159 bp, 14 predicted proteins | sample Opewatmetagenome_2_FD_107003 | JGI IMG/M metagenome (GOLD analysis project Ga0153915, IMG submission 107003) | Freshwater wetland microbial communities from Ohio, USA - Open water 3 Core 3 Depth 3 metaG | ecosystem: Environmental > Aquatic > Freshwater > Wetlands | place: USA: Ohio, Lake Erie...
CAATTTACGAATTGTCGGATTCACGGATTATCGAATTGAATTGAGGAATTGTCGAATTCTATAACACGTTCCCGGGTAATACAATGTTTTGTATAAAAGGAATTACTTCACTTGCCGGAACTTTATATGCCGGGTATCTGGACCCACCCCTCGCCCCTCCCAGGAGGGGATAATATTTTTTGGAGGTGCTGTCGGGAGTATTGAAGATTTAAAACAGATTGTTTGAATTTCGGTAGGATCGTGGCTGCCTGGGAAGGAAAAACAGAAGGACTGGGAGACGAAGACACAGTTCACAATGCGGATAAGGAAAAACACCAGTTCCCTTCTAGGTTAGAAAAGGGGATGGTGTTTTATATTCGATAAGTCGAAAATCCGTTAATTCGTAAATTCAGTATCTTACTTAAACTTAAATTTTATATCCATCTGCCCCCATCTTGCTCTGAGATTTAAAGTGTCAGGATAAAAAGAGAAATCTTCAGAGGGGACAAATGGGAACGGGGTACCTCTGTTATATGTTCTGCTGCTGTCTTTATCGAGATAACACCATAATAAATATTTTCCGGGGAAGACTCTGCCAAACTCAAATTTATTCCCTTCCTGAAGGTACTGTGAATAAATTTTTCCTTCTGTCTTGTCCGTACTCTGCAGAACTATATAGGGTTTATCAGATAAATTAACATTGCTCATTGTACCGGAGGCACCCGTAAAATCAATTTCGTTTATGGTGCTGAATCTAAAAGTGTAAAGTGAATCTGTGTAATTGCCGGCAATATCCCTGAAATTCGATAAATTAATTTTAACAAGATAAGTTTCTGAACTTTTCAATTTGGACTGCGGTTTAATTATCATTGATGCATTATCCGGAAATATTAACGAGTATTTAACCGGTCTGTTTAATGTATCCGAGAAAGCAATACCTGTTTTTGCTGAAGTGGTATCAAATGCATCATCAAAATAAAATATGAGTGATGGGTTGATAAAATCTACGCTCCCTCTTTCAGGGGGAATCGTCTTTATAATTTTTGGTTTGGTAGTATCCGGTTTATCATTTACAGTAATCTGAGTGATTTCATTTTTATAAACGTTACCCTTTTTATCAATCAATTTATCAGCTTTAAGAAAATACTCCCTTTCTTTATTCAATACCGAGTCTATTACAATTACTAACTGGTTATTACCGTTGACCTTATTAAACGTATATACAGGTTTAAAATATTTTTTGACAGTTGAATCTATTATACTGAAATTGTTTGTTGTAATGATCGATGAATCCGTTTCTTCACTCATGTCAATGAGTATATGGGATCTGTCCGTCATAGTCAGCTTAATTATCCTTGGTGAGGTTGTATCAGTCTGGGTTAGGAAAAAATTTAGTCCGGTAAATAAAGTATCCTCCGGAGCAAGAGTTATATCTTCAAAGGGAACACCTATTTTATCCTGTTCAACCTGGTACAATAAATCTCTGAATTGATCTGCAACAGCGAACACCCTGTAATTTCCGGCTGCTAAACCGGAAAGCTGGAAGTATCCGTTAGCTCCTGCCTGCGAGATATAATCGGGTTTGGTTAAAGAGGGATTAACAGTGTCCGCTGCAAGCTTATAAGCAAAAATCATAGTACCCGCTGGTTTTTCATCGTATACTCTGCCCAAAATTACCCTTCTGTCTATTTGAGGACCTGTTGAAAAAGTTAGGGTATATGACTCAGCCATCCTGTTTCCGTTATTATGATCTACAACATCAGTTCCAACGGTTGCCACGTAAGTAACATTTTCCTTCAATGGTCCCGGGAAATCAATGCTTACAGTAGTACCCGTCCAATCCAGTTCGAGATCACCCTGAATAGCAGGAGAAATAAAAAGAGCATCCTTTAAAGTTCTTTTATCTACGTACTCCGAGAACGTAAATTCCATATGATCATCGTGAAAATTTGTTGTGCCGTTTTTAGGGTAGGTCTCAACTATTCTGGGAGGTATTTTATCTACTTCACCACCGCCGGGAGGAAGCTGGTTAGCACAGCCGGAAAGAACAAATAGAATTAGAGAAATTAAAATATTTTTCACTATTGCTGGTGTTCTTTTAGCCATTTTCTGTACTGATTAACATTTAAAAGATGCTGTGAGTACGATCTTGAAAATTTATGTCCGCCCGTTCCGTCGGCAACAAAATACAGGTAGTTTGTATTTGCCGGATATAGAACTGCTAAGATTGCTTCCTTACCGGGATTGTTTATTGGTCCTGGTGGTAATCCCTGATGAATATAAGTATTATAGGGTGATTTTATTTTCAAATCCTTATAAAGTAATCTTTTCCACCCGTTGGTTTGTAAGTACTGAATAGTAGGATCCGCTTCCAGAGGCATTCCTTTTTTTAATCTGTTATAATAAACAGAAGCTATTTCGGGCATTTCATCAATTTGATTTGTTTCACCATCAACAATTGAAGCAAGAGTTAAAATCTCATATACCGAATATCCAAGTGAATCTGCTCTTCTCCTAAGCGAATCCGATATAAACTTTTTCAAAGTCTTATAAAATATACCAATAATTTCTGAAGGAGTACTCCTTTCATATAGATCATATTTTCCGGGGAAAAGATAACCTTCAAGTGTAGAAGTATGAAGACCAAGTGAATCTATAAAATTTTTATCTTCGGCTTTATTTACGAATGATGCCGAATCAACAAAAAGGTCATATTTAACTCTGGCTGCAATAAATTTTATAGTAGAACCTTGAGGAATACTAACTATATGGGCATAGTCTGCTCTTGTATGAATAAAAAATTCAACCAGGCTGAGATAGGATAATCCGTTCGGGATATTATATCTTCCTGCCCTTATGTTTCTTTCCGCTCCATAAATAAAAGCTGCAATACTGAAATTTGATGCGTGCGGTATTATTCCCTGTACTGCAAGACTTTCAGCAATGGAACTTAATGTTTCTCCCCTTTTAATTTCAAACCTTATTGGGGATTTCCCTTTATAATAATTCGGAGTAAAAAAAATATAATAAAAGAAAGTGAGCACCGCCGAAAAAACAAAAATAATCAGCAGGAATTCTTTTCGGGAGAGAAGTTTGCCGGATTTGCCGCTATTATTAGTCCCGTTTATTTCTTCCTCCCTCTCTGAATAGAGCGTGATTCGTCGACTATCCTCTCAAAAATATTCTTCAGGGCCTTATTTATTTCAGGATTGCCGTTAAACCGGATATTATTTTCGATCTCCCGTTCCCTGGCGGCATCATAAGCGGGTAGATTCAATGTTCTCTTAATTTCTCCGATTTCCATAATAAGCTTTATCCGTTCAATGAGGAGGGATGAAATTTCCGAATCAATTTTATCCACCTCTGTTCTGAGCTTCTCTAGAAGTTCATTTCTCTCTTTTGAACTCAGATTTTTTAATTCTTTAGTTACTATATGCAGATTATCGTCAGCTAAATACACTTTCTTTACTCCGGAATAGCATTTATAAAATGTTCGTCATTCAAACCGGGATAGGGGCCGAAGTTCAAATTAAATCTTTTGCCCGATTCATAAACTGTATAACCCCTGAAAGCAATCATCGCAGCATTATCACCGCAATACTCAATCCCCGGGATCACAATCTTCTTCCCGTATTTTTGCGCAAGATCAGTCATTCTTTTTCTTAACTCATCGTTAGCAGCTACCCCCCCCGCCAAAGAAACAGAATTGACATTAAATTGATTTAAAGCCTTTTCGGTATTTTTTAGCAGAGCTTTTAAAACGGCATTCTGAAAAGAAGCAGCAATATCGGGTAAGTCATTTTCGGGAACTTTCTTATTATCACCATATTTCTTCTGAATATATCTAAGCACAGATGTCTTTAACCCGCTGAATGAAAAATTATATTTATTAGACAATTCCGCTACCGGGAATGCGATTTTTTCACTGTCACCTTTTATGGCAGCTGCTTGAATTTTAGGTCCTCCGGGGTATCCCATTCCAAGCATCTTTGCCACTTTATCAAATGCTTCACCTGCTGCATCATCCATTGTGGTACCGAGTTTAATTATTTCTGAAAAACTTTTTACCAGCAGCAGCAGCGTGTGGCCGCCTGAAACGATAAGTGCAAGATAAGGAAATTCAGGTTTATCCTTCATTAGAAAACCTGAAAAAATATGTCCTTCAATATGATTAACCGGAATAAACGGTTTATCGAGTGAATAAGCGAGTCCTTTCGCAAAAGTCAATCCCACCAGAAGAGCACCGATTAATCCCGGACCCGCCGTCGCACAAATTATGTCAATATCCTTCAATTGAAGATCCGATTTTTTAAGTGCATCTTTAAGCAAAGGGATTATAATCTGAAGGTGGGCACGGCTTGAAAGTTCAGGTACAACACCGCCGTAGTTTGAATGAAAATCCTGTGAAGAAATCAAATTAGCTTTTAATTCTCCACCGGAAATAACGGCAACCGAAGTTTCATCACAGGATGTTTCAATTCCTAATACGTTCATCTCTCAAAAGAAAAAATATTTCTGAATATATAACCAGCAACCTGTGGATTTTCCTTTAATCTTCTTATCGAATACGGGTACCAATCTTTACCAAACGGAACATATACTCTGATCTTATAACCATCCCGGTTAATTTTTTCCCTGAGTTCTTCTCTTACTCCGAGAAGCATCTGAAACTCAAATTTGTCTTTAGGAATTTTCTTTTCTTTTATCATTTTATACGCTTCATTAATAAGATATTCATCGTGAGTTGCAATACCGACATAATTACCATTTTTCAACATTAATTCAAGGGATTTAAGATAATTATTCCTGATCTCCTGCCGGTCTTTATAAGCAATAGTTGCCGGTTCAATATAGATCCCTTTACATAACCTGTAATTTGTATGCAGTATATTTAAAGTAATTACATCACTTGTAGTTCTTTTCAAATATGCCTGAAGAACAATACCGACATTATTAAAATCATTTCTCAGCTTCTTAAACAAATTAATTGTCTTATCAGTGTATGGAGAGTCTTCCATATCGATCCTGACAAAATTATTTACACTTTTCGCTTTTTCAATTAATTCTCTAACCTGTTGATATGCAAATTCCTCATCGATGCTGAGTCCCATCTGAGTCGGTTTTACCGAAAGATTTGCCATAAGTTTATGTTTAACGATCGTATTCAGCACTTCAAGACATTTATTTTTTGCTTCGATTGCTTCTTCCTTGTGAGTTATTGATTCACCAAGTACATCCATAGTAGCATAGATACCCCTCGAATTTAAATCTTTTACACACAAGACCGCCTTTTCAATAGTGTCCCCTGCAATATATTTCCTTGAGAAAAAACCAACTACTGATTTGGGCATCAGTTGAACGACACCAACAATAAGTTTATTAAATAACAACAATTTTTTCATTCTCCCTGGTTTAACACCAATATTTTTAATTCTGCGGTATGAAACTTAATCAAGTTTTAATTGTTTTACTATACACTTTGACAGTAAGATTAAAGATCAGCAGAGGTGTGGCAGGTTTTTGAAGGCTCTCCGAAACTAATTACCCTAGCAGAGCTAAAAGCAATTCGGCTTTTCTTTTTAGCTCTTCAGTGCTACCATTATTTTCAAAAATAAAATCTGCAGCTTTTCGTTTCTCTTCATCCGGAATCTGATTGGAATTTCTTTTCAGAAAATCATTATAATCTAATCCCTCTGATTTTCTTTTATATCTTACTTCCTGATTTGCGGTAATTAATACTACTAAATCAAACATATTTTCCATATTTGCTTCATAAATGAGTGCTGCCTCAACGAATACTTTCTCGTTATTTAGCAATTCATTATCCATCATCTTATTTATCTTTTCTATGACAAGGGGATGAAGAATAGAATTTATTCTCAAAACATTTTCAGGACTGGAAAAAACTTTTTCGGCAAGATATTTCAGGTTTATCTCATTCCCCGTAAAAGATGATTCACCAAAAGTTTCTTTAACTTTCTTCTTTACTTCACTATCTGAAGCCAGAATTTCTTTTGAAACATTATCTGCGTTAATTACAGTATATCCTTTTTCTTGTATAAACCCGGCAAATAGTGATTTGCCTGAACCGATGCTCCCTGTAATTGCGATTTTTAATTTCCTCTGTCCCATTCCTTCAAAAATATTTATTGATCAAAGTTAAATAAAAATACTATAAAATTAGCGAATCTACGGATTGGCGGATTGGTTGATTGACTGATTGGTTGATTGAATTGATGAATTGTAGTATTCACGAATTCGCAAATTGAATTCGGTAATTCGGCAAATCGGGAATTCATAAAAAAAGCCCGTTAAAATGACGGGCTCATTTAAAATTTGGAAGCTGGATTTATCTGGCGTATCCTATTTTTCTTACTTCGCGGATAACCGTAACTTTAATTTGTCCCGGGTATTCCATTTCGCCTTCAATTTTCTGGGCAATGTCGTGAGCGAGTTTATCGGCAACTACATCGTCAACCTTATCCTGCTCAACCACAACTCTTATTTCCCTGCCGGCCTGAATAGCATATGTTTTAGCGACACCCTCAAATGACTTTGCCAGTGCTTCAAGTGTTTCCAATCTTTTGACATATCCCTCGAGCGGTTCTCTTCTGGCTCCCGGTCTTGCACCGCTGATAGCATCTGCAGCCTGCACAAGTGCTGCAATAGGACTTTCCATTTCTATATCTTCGTGGTGTGAACCGACGGCATTTACTACAATCGGATTTTCCTTATACTTTTTAGTAAGTTCATAACCTAGCAGGGCATGCGGTCCCTCGACAGATTTATCTATCGTTTTCCCGATATCGTGTAGAAGTCCTGCTCTTTTTGCTAGCTGTGTATCGAGTCCCAATTCGGCAGCCATGATACCAGTAAGAAATCCAACCTCAATACTATGCTGCAGAAGATTTTGTCCATAACTTGAACGGTACTTCATTTTACCGACGTGTTTTACCAATTCGGGATGCATGTTATGGAGGCCGAGCTGAAGTATAGTATTTTCCCCCTCACGCACCATTTCTTCCTCAAGTTCTAGTCGGACTTTCTCAACAACCTCTTCGATTCTTGCCGGGTGAATTCTGCCGTCTGCAATTAATCTTTCGAGTGAAACTCTTGCCACTTCCCTTCTGAACTGGTCGAATGAAGAAAGAATGACGGCTTCGGGAGTATCATCAACTATAACATCAACACCGGTAGCAGCTTCAAAAGAACGGATATTCCTCCCTTCCTTCCCGATGATCCTTCCTTTCATTTCATCATTTTGAATTTGAACTACTGATAGAGTTGTTTCTATTGAATGGTCGGCTGCAGTGCGCTGGATGGATTGAACAATAATTTTCTGTGCCTCTTTTTTTGCATCAACTTTAGCTTTTTCAAATAATTCCCTCGTAATATGAGCTGCATCTGCTTTTGCCTGGTTAATCATATTCTGAATAAGCATATTCTTTGCTTCTTCAGAAGTGAGACCCGATATTTTTTCAAGCTTTAAATTCTGTTCACCTTCAAGTTTAGCAACTTCACCAAGACGGGTTTCAATATCTTTCTTTAAGTCCAGTAATTCTTTTTCAAAATGTTTATTTTCTTTCTCCTTCTTTATGACAATATCGAACTTTTTTTCAATATTCTCTTCCCTTGCAATTAATTGTTTCTCGAGATGTGAAAGTTTCTGTCTCTTTTGATTAACCTCGGTATCAAATTCGACCTTCTTTTTGTACCATTCATCTTTTACTTCAAGAAGTTTTTCCCTTTTGATATTATTGGCATCTTTACGGGCTTCCTCAACAATCTGTTTGGCTTTTTCTTCCGCCGAGACAAGGCTCTTTTTACCAATCCGGGAATTGAACCACCATCCAAAGTAAAAAAATATCACAACGAGGACAATCGCCATGGGAATTAGCAATATAACGTCCATTTTTCCTCCAATGCGGTATTTTAATTAAACCGCACCTGCCAGTACGACTTAATCCGGAAAAACTTTAAATAGACAATGTGGGAATCTGCCAAAACGCTTTTTGCTTCCTCCGGTCCAATCAATGATTGGAATTCCGCCGGAGCGGAACGAGGCCTGTAATACGCGCTTTGAGTCAAACTCCCTATGTTATGAAAGTTAGTTTTTCATATTAAGGGTCTGACAGGGCGGAAATGTTTCTAGGATGGTTCAACCAGAATTGGATCGTTGAGCAGAAGCTTTAGTTTTTTAACTTTGTCTGCAGCTTGTATCAGTAATTCTCTGTTTTTATTCTTTTCGACAAATAACTCGTAAGCGATATTCAAGCATGCGATAATCGCTATTGTTTGAGCAGGCTGGTCGGGAAGTTCATCTTTGGTTTCTTCCATAACCTTATTTACATAAACAGCCAGTTCCTTGGCTATTTCTTCATTTTCGACCAATAAAGAATATTCTTTATCAAATATTTTAATTTTAAGCTTCTTTTTATCCGTCATGGTTTTGCCATCCAACCATCAATACACTAAGAACTAAGATGAAAATCTATCCTGTTAACCAGGTTCTGAATTTTATTTTTCAACTCCTCTTTTTCAAGAGTGTCCAAAGAACCGAACAATGAATTTAACGAATAATCCCTGTTCTCTTCAAGTTGTTTTTCAAGTGCTTCTACCCTCCTGAGAAGATCACTGTTTTGTTCCTTTAAAGTAGAAAGAGTTTTTTCCAGTCCTGCTTTTTCCTCGTGCAGGGATTTATGATTATTGACAAGCACTGTTAAGAGTGAGTTTATATTTGTAAGTTCATTTAAAAGGACTTCTTGTTTTGTCAGGTCTGCCAATTAATTGCCTCTCAATTTAGCATTAAATTTTTTAGTAACCGCCGAAATTAAATGAACAAATTCCTTTTCAACTTCTTCATCGGTCAGTGTCCTTTTTTCATCGAAAAATTCTAATCCGAATGCCATGCTCTTTTTTTCTTTACCAAGAGCATCACTCTCGAATAAATCAAATAGGCTGACCGATTTCAATAGCCCGGTACTGTTTTTAAGTATAAAATCAGAAACCTGCTCATAAGTTACAGATTTATCGAATATAAATGCAAAATCCCGGTTAACTTTCGGAAACCTTAATAATTCGGTATACTTTTTCTCAGAAACGGGCAAATTTCTGAACTTATCAAGATTTATTTCAAAGCAGTAAACTGCCTCTTCAATATCAAACTGTTTAAGAACTTTTTTATCTACTTTACCGCCTGCTCCAATCTCAGAATTATCACTTTTTATCGAAAAACATACATTATAATAAGGATTTCCTCCGTGATTATAAAAATACTGCAAAACATTGTCAAGCGAAAACTTTGAAATAAATGATTTAAGAAATCCCTTTAAGTCGAATAAATCAATACTTTCTTCACCTGAATACCAGGTTTTTTCACGGGATTTTCCGGTTATAACAAATATTAGACTTTCATTTTCGGTAAAGTCGGCAAAATCATTTATTTCCTCTTTGTTATTCAGGTTAAATATATTGCCAACTTCGAACAGTTGAAGATCTTTTTCAGCGATATTAAGATTAGCTGAAACTGTGTGAAGTGCTCCCGGGAGTAATGAAGTTCTTAAAAATGCCATGTCGGCACTTTGAGGATTCAATATTTTCACCGGGTTTCCGGTAAGAGAAGCAATTTTCTCACTCTGGAGAGGATTATTTATCATCTCAAAAAATCCCAGTTCAACTGCAGTTTCTTTCACATTTGTAGTGAACTCCGATTCATCCTTTTTTTCACCAAGGGTAATAGATATTCTGGAAACAGCAGGTATATTATCGTATCCGTCAATTCGTGCAATTTCTTCAATTAAATCTATTTCGCGTTCAATATCAGGACGAAAAGTGGGAACGAGAACACGAAGTTCACTTTTACCTTCGTGTAATATTTTCATCCCGAGTCTGCTCAGTATATCTGAAATTTTATCCCTTTCTATTTTATAACCAAGAATTTTTTCAACCCTTTCAAATCTGATCCCGATTTCCTGAGATCTGATTGAATCAGGATAAACATCAATTACCCCCTTTAAAATTTCACCCCCGGCAAAACGGGCGATCATTTCTGCTGCCCGTTCAGCAGCGTAAACAGTCCCATTAGGATCTGTTCCTCTTTCAAATCTGTATGAAGCATCTGTACTCAATCCCAGTGCTTTGGAAGTATTCCTGATTCCTGATGATGTAAAATAAGCACTCTCAATAAGAATATCTTTTGTGGATGATGTAACTTCAGAATTCTCTCCTCCCATTACTCCTGCAATTGCAACAGGCTTTTCTCCATCACAAATCATCAGAGTCCCGGCGGGAAGTTTCCTTTCTTTGGAATCAAGAGTAGTAAATTGACTTTCCCTATCCGTACTCTTTACTATAATCTTATGGTAAGCAAGGTTTTCAAGGTCAAATGCATGCAGCGGTTGTCCCGTTTCATACATAATATAATTGGTAATATCTACTATATTATTTATCGGTCTTAGGCCGATATTCTTAATCCTCTGTTTCAACCATTCGGGAGATTCCTTTATAGTAACCCCCTTTATTATTCTTGAAGAGTATCTCGGGCAGTGCTTTGTGTCGATTACCTCGATTGCCGCAGCTGAAGAAGCATCAACATCAGATTCTTCAAAATTGGTTACGGGAATTTTAACCTCACTTTTGAAAATGGCAGCCAGGTCTCTTGCTACGCCTATATGTGAAAGAGCATCAGGTCTGTTGGGTGTAACTCCGATTTCAAGAATTGTATCATTCAGATTTAAAGCTTCAGAAACCGGCGTACCTTCCTGTACCCCGTTATCAAGAACCATTATCCCTTCATGGTTTTCACTGATCAGGAGCTCAGCTTCCGAACATATCATGCCATTAGATTCTATGCCGCGTATTTTGGCTTTTTCTAATTTAAAATTCCCTTTTGGAATAACAGCACCGATTTGAGCAAACACTACTTTCTGCCCGGCATCAACGTTTGTTGCACCGCATATAACCTGGTATTCACTGTCACCCGTACTTACGATACACAGAGAAAGCTTGTCTGCGTTGGGATGCTTTTTCTTTTCTTTTACGAGACCGACAACAAAATTTTTATATGTTTCACTCTGATCTTCAAAATCTTCAACTTCCAGTCCGCTCATAGTCAGCTGATGAATAATCTCGCTAACAGGGATTTCCGGAAGAGCGACTAATTCTTTGAGCCAATTTAAAGACAGTTTCAACTTAATTACTCCAGCCTAAAACTGTTTCAAAAATCTGATATCATTTTCAAAAAATATTCTGATATCAGTTATTCCGTATTTCAACATTGCGGTCCTCTCGATTCCCATACCGAATGCATACCCCGTATACTTTTCGGAATCATAGTGAACAGTTTTAAAAACATTCGGATCAACCATACCGCAGCCGAGAATTTCAAGCCAGCCGGTATTCTTGCATACACGGCATCCTTTACCATGACATAAAAAGCAGGTTATATCCATTTCGGCACTCGGTTCGGTAAAAGGAAAATAGCTGGGGCGGAAACGGTACTTAATGTCTTCACCATAAAACTGTTTTGCAAAAGAAACAAGAGTTCCCTTTAACTCGGCAAAAGTAACATCCGTATCAACGTAAATTCCGTCAACCTGATGAAACATACAGAAGCTTCTTGCACTTACTGCCTCATTCCTGTAAACCCTTCCGGGCATTATTGCTCTTACGGGCGGCTGATGCTTTTCCATAATCCTGATCTGTACGGGCGTGGTATGGGTACGAAGTACAAAACTGCTGCTTAAAAAGAATGTATCCTGCATATCCCTTGCCGGATGATCGGGAGGAAAGTTTAAAGCCTCAAAATTATAATAATCGGATTCAACTTCGGGCCCCAGGGCAACTGCAAAGCCTAATCCTTTGAAGATATTCTTAATCTCATCTACAGTCTGGGTAAGGATGTGCTTGCTTCCAATCGTTTTTGATTTACCCGGAAGTGTTAAATCAGCCAGGCTTTCCCTTTGTTTATCGGACGCATCAAGACTTTCTTTAACAGAATTAAATTTATCTGTTATCTCATTCCGCAAAGTATTGAGCTCTTTCCCGAGAAGCGGTTTTTCTTGTTTGGGAACATCTTTTAATTCATCGAAAAGCCGGGATAGTAATCCGTTGCGACTTAAATACTTAATCCGGAATTCCTCAAGCTTTTCCGGGGTATCAGCCTCACTGATTTCCCTGTTAAACTCTTCTTTTAAGTTTTTTATTTTATCATTCAACATATCGTACCGGATATTTAAAGAAATACCCTTCCATATACAAATATAACGATATGGAAGGGTAAATATTAATTAGCAGAAAATTTAACCAGTTCAGCAAAAGCCGAAGGATTCTCCACTGCCAGGTTTGCAAGAACTTTCCTATTAATCTCAACACCTTTTGCATCAAGTGCATGGATAAGGCTTGAATAAGTTGTTCCGTTCTCCCGTGCTGCTGCATTTATCCTGACAATCCAGAGACTTCTGAAAGTTCTTTTCTTCAGTCTTCTGTCTCTGTATGCATGCAGAAGTCCTTTTTCAACGTGGTTCTTTGCAACAGTATAAACCTTGCTGCGGGCACCCCAGTAACCTTTAGCCTGTTTCAGAATTTTCTTCCTTCTCAGGTGAGAAGCTACTTTATTTTTAGATCTTGGCATATTTATTTACTCCTCACTTATTGAAGCATTGTTCTGACATGATGTTTATCAGCTGTTGAAACCAGGGATGGGTGACGCAGCTTTCTTTTCCTTTTCGTTGATTTGGAGGTAAGGATATGACTTTTAAAAGCATTTTTCCTTTTGAACTTTCCTCCTGCGGTCTTCTTAAATGTTTTCGAAGCCCCGCGGTTGCTTTTCATTTTTGGCATAGCTTTTTCCTATTTGTTTTTCTTTGTTTTTGGTTTCGCTGTGGGAACAAGGATCACGCTCATGTTCCTTCCTTCCATTTTAATGGGAGATTCAACCTTGGCAAGGTCATCAGTTTGTTCAATGAACCGTTTTAACAGTTCTTCACCCTGTTCGGTGTATGCCATCTCCCTTCCTTTGAACATTACCACAGCTTTTACTTTATTTCCTTCTTCAAGGAAGTTTACAGCGTGTTTTACTTTAAAATCAAAATCGTGGACGTCGGTATTCGGATGCAGCCTTATCTCCTTCAACAGGGATACCTGTTGATTTTTTCTCTGAATTTTTTCCCGTTTCTGCTGCTCGTATTTAAATTTTCCAAAATCAATTACTTTACAAACGGGGGGTTTTGCCTGTGGGGCAATTTCAACGAGATCCAGACCTCTTTCCTGTGCAATCCGGATTGCATCCCGTACGGTATAAATTCCAATTTGTGAACCATCGATATCGATCACCCTTACTTTAGGGGATCTTATTTCTTCATTAACTCTTACTGCTTCTTTTTGAGCGATTATTTACCTCACTAATTTGTTATTTTATTTCTTTTTTAAAATCTCATCCTTAATATTATATATAAAATCTGATAAAGAAAACGTCCCGATGTCACCTTTTTTGTGTTTTCTTACTGAAACATTCCCCGATTCCTGTTCTTTCTCGCCGATTACCAGCATATAAGGAACCTTTTTAGTTTCCCAATCGCGGATTTTATATCCGAGTTTTTCATTCCTTTCATCGAATTCGACACGAATTCCCGAATTATTAAGTTCTGAATAAATCTTCCGGGCAGTTTCCATAAAGTTTTGTGAAACAGGCAATACTGCAACCTGAACCGGAGCCAGCCACAAAGGAAATTCGCCTGCGTAGTGTTCAATTAAAACTCCGATAAATCTTTCCATCGAGCCGAAGGGTGCACGGTGAATTACAACAGGACGGTGTTTCTGTCCGTCGCTGCCTGTATATTCAAGATTAAATCTCTCCGGCATTATGTAATCAACCTGAACGGTCCCTAGCTGCCACTGTCTGCCGAGAGCATCTTTAACCATAAAATCAATTTTAGGACCATAAAATGCGGCTTCTCCTACGGCAACTTTATAATTTAATCCCATCTGATCGGCAGCTTCCTTTATTTCCTTCTGGGCTCTTTCCCATAATTTAATGTCGCCGCCGTACTTATCAACATTATCATCTCTGAAAGAAAGCTGCGTGGTAAAATCTTTAAAGCCCATCTGTGCAAATACAACCTGGATAAGTTCTATTACATTGCAAACTTCATCCTTCAACTGATCTTCGCGCACAAAAATATGAGAATCATCCACCGCAAATGATCTTACTCTTGTTAATCCGTTAAGCTCCCCCGATTGCTCGTATCTGTAAACTGTTCCGAATTCTGCATACCTGATCGGAAGATCGCGGTAGCTTCTGGGTTTACTTAAGTAGATCTGAAAATGATGCGGACAGTTCATCGGTTTAAGGAGATACTGCTCCTTTCCATCTTCCAGCTCCAGCGGAGGAAACTGACTGTCTTTATAGTAGGGATAATGACCGCTTGTCTTATAAAGATTTATATTACCGATATGCGGAGTAATTACTGGTTCATACCCACGTTTTCTTTGTTCGCCTCTCAGATAATTCTCAAGTGTTTCTCTCAAAATAGTTCCCTTCGGAAGCCAGATAGGAAGTCCGCTTCCTACACTGTTGGTAATGAGAAACAGTTCAAGGTCTTTTCCCAGTTTTCTATGATCTCTTTTCTTAGCTTCCTCAAGTCTCTCAATATATTCATCGAGCATCTTCTTCTTAGGAAATGAGATCCCGTAAATTCTTTGGAGCTGCTTATTATGCTCATCACCTCGCCAGTAAGAACCTGAAACACTTAACAGCCTTACATACTTTATTTTCCCTGCAGACGGAAGGTGGGGACCTGTACACAAATCGGTAAAATCACCTTCGTTATAGATACTGATAGTCTCATCTTTCTCGTTTATTTCACTAATAATCTCGAGTTTATATTGATCACCTTTCTCCTTAAAGAATTTCACAGCTTTATCTTTTGATAATTCCACACGCTCGAAAGAATTATCCTCATCCGCAATCTTCTTCATTCTTTCTTCTATTACACGGAGATCATTCTCGCCTAATTTTGTATTTATATCAAAATCATAATAAAAACCGTTTTCGATTGCCGGCCCTACTCCGAATTTTGCTTCAGGGTAAATAGATTGAATAGCATGTGCCATCAGGTGAGAAGTAGAATGCCAGTAAACTTCTTTTCCTTTTTCATCCTCAAAAGTAAGAAATCTGATAACGGCATTATTATTAACCGGAGCTCTGAGATCCTTAACTCTCCCGTTCACCTCTATCGCAAGAGCTTCTCGAGCCAGTCCCGGAGATACAGATTCAGCTATCCTGTAACCCGAAATTCCCTCATCAAATTCTTCAGTTTTTCCGTCAGGAAATGTTATTTTTATTTTATTCATAAAGCTTCTTTAATAAAAAAATCGGAGAAGACTCCGATAATTGCGGATAAGAAATAATGAAGAAGAATAATCCGCAAAACCTAAAACCTTAATTTACGTGGGCTCTAAAGGATTCGAACCTTTGACCTTCTGCACGTCAAGCAGACGCTCTAACCAACTGAGCTAAGAGCCCCCGAAATAATTAACAATTATCAATTAACAATTTACAATTGATCATTTTTAATTGTTAATTGTAAATTTTTTTTGTACCGAGGGCCGGACTCGAACCGGCACGGGTGTAAACACCCACAGGATTTTAAGTCCTGTGCGTCTACCAATTCCGCCACCCCGGCATAATATTCATCCTGTCATACTATGCCTGCCGGGTGAGCTACATGCATGACATCATTCAAAATGAACAAAAATTCAACTTAAGCGTGTAAATATAGATAAATGAACCATTTCTTGCAAGAAAGTGGTGGAATACATGAATGGATTTACGATTGACGGCAGTGCTGTCCAAATTAATATTTACATAATGGAAAAGGTTAAATATCAGATAAAATTACGACTATTTTTCCCGGTTGTATTTTGAATCCCTCTTTTTATAGCGGATTAATTTGTCAGGAAATAATAAGGCTAGTTTTAACTGACAATGTGGGGACAACGCTCCTCAAAAGAATTACGCCCGAAAAAAATTACGGAATTGAGCGTTTAATAACGCAAGGTTGGTATTTTTATAGCATAAGGCGGGATTAAAAAATAAATACTGTTCGAGTCCCGCCCCGGGTATTACACTAAAGCGGGATGAGTTTATTTATTTTAACGACTATAGTCTCGTCGAAGACGG
>Ga0153915_10002702_pt1 | contig 16143 bp, 17 predicted proteins | sample Opewatmetagenome_2_FD_107003 | JGI IMG/M metagenome (GOLD analysis project Ga0153915, IMG submission 107003) | Freshwater wetland microbial communities from Ohio, USA - Open water 3 Core 3 Depth 3 metaG | ecosystem: Environmental > Aquatic > Freshwater > Wetlands | place: USA: Ohio, Lake Erie...
CGGATATGGACCATCAATAAGCTTAGAACACATTATTAGTGAAGAATTATAAAAAACAACATATTTATCTCCAATTGATACTTTTATTTTTTCATCTGGTGTTTTTGCATCAACATTTTTAATAAGGTTTAATACACTTTTTGGTGATAAAATACCATTAATTGGTGATATTACAGAAAAAGCGGAATTTATAAAAGAGCTTCCTAATCGATGCCCATCAGTAGCAACCATACCCGTTTTATTTTCGTTTATTTCCCAAAAAATCCCACATAAACATGCACGTGATTCCTCTTTTGAAACAGCAAAAGAACTTTTTAGTATCATATCTTTTAAAATAGAAATACTTATTTCAAATTCACTTTTAGCTTCCACTTCAGGAAATCCAGGAAAATCACGTGCATCAGCTCCTGCAATTTTACATGAAAATCCTTTTTCACTCTGAATAAGAAGAACTGTTTCATCAATATCAAGAGTCACATTTCCATCTGGTAATTCTCTAACAATATCAAATGCTTTTCGTGCATTCACTGTTATATCAAATGATCCATCTCCTGTTGCTGAACAATTAACTTTCATAGAATGATCTAGATCAGTTGCCGATACTTCAAATTGAGTATCAGAATATGAAAGTCGAAAATTCGATAAAATTTGAAGAGAAGATTTTGAAGGAATAATAGGAATTGCTTTTTGCATTAAATCATAAAGATCTTTTTTCAAAATTGTTATCGACATAAATTCCTCAACAAGTAAAAGTTATTAATATCAACACATATAAATACTAATATAAATAATATAAGAATACAGTAATAGAAGATAGAGATGTTGATAAGATGTAATATATATCTAAGTTATTGAAAAATAAACAAACTAACATGTTGATAATATAAATAATAAAAATGTTAATAAACTGTCAAACACGTTAATAAAATAGATATTCATACTTATCCACAAATTAAAAACAATAAAAATGTTAACTTATTAAATCAAAAATGTCATAACACATATACTCTAAATATTTAAAGATAAAATAATTTGATCTATATCTTTTGATAAATATGAATTAGAATTTTTTAAAGACTCAATTTGCTGAATTGCATGAATAACTGTGCTATGATCTCTTCCACCAAAATTTAATCCTATAGTTTTAAGAGAATTGTTTGTAATTTCTTTTGAGATGTACATTGCGACTTGTCTGCAATGAGCTACTTCTTTTCTTCGATTTTTTTCTCTAATATTATTTACTGGGACTTTATAATATTCAGCAACCTTTTCAATAATTTTATCAATAGAAACGCGAACCTTTTCACTTTTAGTAGTTCCTTTAAGAACATTTTTAACTAAATCAATATTTATATCAGATTTAGTAATTGAAGCAAAAGCAAGAAGTCTGATTACAACACCTTCTAATTCTCTGATATTTGAAGAAACATTTTCTGCGATATAATAAAGAATTTCTTGTGAAATATTTAAGTTATCTTCTTCTGCTTTCTTTTTTAATATTGCAACACGAATTTCTAAATCTGGTGGTTGAATATCAACTGCAAGACCCCATTGAAAACGAGAAATTAAACGATCTTGTAAGCCTTTTAAGGAATTTGGAGGAAGGTCTGAAGTAAGTACTATTTGTTTGCCGTTTTGATATAGTGTGTTAAAAATATAAAAAAATTCTTCTTGTGTACTTTCTTTTCCTGTAAAAAACTGAACATCATCCATTAATAGTAGATCTGAAGATCTGAAACGAGCTGTAAAATCTTTTGTGTTATTATTTTTTATAGCGTCGATAAAATTTAGATAAAATTCTTCAGAAGTTATATATGTTACTTTTTTATCAGGATATGATGAAAGACAATTATTTCCAATAGATTGTAAAAGATGAGTTTTACCTAAACCAACTCCACCATAAATTAGAAGAGGATTAAATTTTGTTTTTCCAGGAGCTTCAGAAACTGCAAGTGCTGCGCTTCTTGCAAACTGATTATTTGGTCCAACAACGAATGATGATAAAGTAAACCGCTTATTTAATTGTGGATATGAAGTAAAATTTTTATTCAATTGTGTTAATTGAGGAATTATAGGAATAGGATTTATATTAGGAGAGTCAGTATTATCTATTTCAAAGGAAGTATTAGAAGTGCTAACAGTAAATATAATATTAGAAATAGAGGAGGAAAAAGATTGTGCATGAGATAAAATCAAAGTTTTGTAATGAAGTTCAAGAAAATCGGCAATAAATTGATTTGGTGCTGATAATGATAATAATGATGGATCTGAGACATGATTTAATATTAATGGTCTGAACCATGTTTCAAATCTATGTGAATCAATGGAATTAGAAATTGACGAAAGAACGTTTTGCCATAAAGATGTATGCATGTCTTTAAATTAAAATACGGACTGATGAAAACAAACAGGATTTAAAATAAAGAATGAGTAAAAAAACATTGACTTATCCTTAAAAAAAAACCATTTTTCAGAGATTATTTTAAAAGGAGATTTTTAATGAAAAGAACATTTCAGCCATCCAAAAGAAAAAGAGCAAACAAACACGGTTTTAGAGCAAGAATGTCTACTGCTAATGGCAGAAAAGTTCTTGCAAGCAGAAGAGCTAAAGGAAGAAAGAGATTAACAGTTTCTGATTCTCTATAATTAATCAGCACTCCTTGCATAGATGATAGTAGGGGGTGCGAATCATAATGCTTTTTTATAATTCCAAGTATAAAATCAAAAAAAAAAGTGAAATACAATTTTTGCTAAGAAATTGTATTAGAATAAAAGAAAATTCTTTTAATATTTTTTATAAAACTAATGAAGAAAATCACGATAGATTTTGTGTTCTTGTTTCAAGAAAAGTAGGAAATGCAGTAACAAGAAATAAAATTAAAAGAACTTGCAGAGAAGTATTTAGAAAAGAAATCAGAAGAAATCCCCCCTTTTTAGATATCCTCATCCAGATCCGGCCTGGAATAAAAATAAAGAATAATATTGAATATGAAATTTGTTTGAGAGAATGGATAAAAGAATCAAAAACAAATTTATAAATATATTGATCATTTTATATCGAATTATTAAAACCGTTTTTCTTATTAGAGATGGAAGTTGCAAATATATTCCTAGTTGTTCAAATTATGCAAAAGAGGCAATTATTAAGTTGCCTATGCATAAAGCTATATTGAAAATAATTATAAGAATATTTAAATGTAATCCGTTTTCAAAAGGTGGATATGATCCTTTGATTGAAAATGAAGAAAGGGAATGAAGTGAACAAGAACACAGTATTGGCAATTTTTTTGATACTGATTGTAGTAACACTATTTAGTACTGAAAGTTATAACAAGTTTTTCTATGAAAATATATATCCAAGAAAGCAGTATGTTTCAAGGACATATGAAACTACGGTTGTTAAAGAGATAAAAAAAGAAGAAGAAACAAAAAATGCTGAAGATACGAAACGCTATATAGATACAAATAAAGTAGAAAAAATATATGATACATTAAATGAATCTGTCGTGACAATTCAAAATGATACAGTGATTATTGAAACAGATAAAATGATTGTTGCAATTCAAGAAAAAGGGGCAACAATCATTTCTGCAAAAATGAAAGAGTATAAATATTTTGATGAAAAGAATGAAGAAAGAAAAAAGAATTCAATTGTTGATATTATTCCATTAAATAATGGAAATGGTGCTAGTTTAAGTATTAAAGGAGAAAATTTAGATACTAAACATTTTGAGTATACTGGTAATGAAAAAACCATTAAAGTTAATGATGAAAAAGAGATAGAGTTGTCTTTTAGTTATAATGAAAATGGTAATGAAATAAAGAAAAACTTCATTTTTAAAAATAATACATATAAAGTTAAACTTGAAGTTTTAAAAAATAATTTAATTGGACAAAATATTGAAATCGGATGGAAATGTGGAATCGAAGAAAGTGAGATAAGTAAGGCAATGCAACCTGAAATCAGAACAGCTCACTATTCTGATGGAAAACAGTCACAACATTTTCAAATGAATAAAGAAGATAATGAAACGGCATCTGGTGAATACAAATGGGTTGGAATAACATCTAAATATTTTTTTGCTGCAATAGTAAATGATAAGGGAACAAACGCTGATCTATCAATACAGTCTTTCAAGCAAAATGATGAAGTAATTAACAAAAAAGATAATGCGATAAATTATAGAATATCTTATGCAACAGTTGCAGAAGAAAATATAGAAAGATTCTGGATATACATTGGTCCTAATGATTATAAAGAATTAAAAAAGTATAATTTGAGTTTTGACAATAATTTATTTCCGGTTTTGTCCTGGGCAAAGCATCTATTTTTTTCAGATAAGTGGTTTCCAGCAATAGCAGAAGCTGTGTTATGGTTATTAATAAAATTGCATGCCATAGTGAAGGATTATGGCGTTACAATTATTCTATTAAGATTGCTTGTTAAATTAGTTACATATCCAATGACTTATAGCAGTATGAAATCAATGAGCAGAATGCGTGATATTCAACCTAAAATTCAACATCTTAGAGATAAGCATAAAAACAATCCTAAGAAAATGAATGAAGAGATGATGGCATTATACAAAAAGGAAGGTATTAATCCATTAAATCCTGGGTGCTTGCCTATGTTTCTTCAGATGCCAATATTTATTGCTCTTTTTGTAGTTTTAAGGAAAGCAATTGAATTAAGAGGTGCAGAAACAGTTATTCTTCCATGGGTACATGATCTATCAAAACCTGAAATGATTTTTCAATTGCCATGGAATATTCCTCTTTATGGAAATAATTTTGCCATACTCCCAATTATTATGGCCATACTTACTTATTTCCAAAATAAAATGACTATTAAAGATCCAAATCAAAAGGCGATGATATATTTCATGCCAATTTTTATGTTAGTTCTATTTAATAGTTTTTCATCTGGACTTGTTCTTTATTGGACATTATCAAATGCATTTGCAATTGTTCAACAAATAATAACTGATAAACAAATAAAGAAAATAACTACTACTAAATAATGAGTAATAATAAGCACACTATAACTGCTATTGCAACACCTGATGGTTTAGGGGCTTTAGCAGTTATTCGTATTTCAGGAACTGAATCATATAGAGTATTTAAAGATTGTATAAAAGAAAAAAATCGATTTGAAAAAAGTAAACCAAAAAACATTGTGCTTTACACTTTTATACAAGATGGAAAAGTTGTTGATGAAATAACAGCTATTAAATATTGTAATCCAAAATCATTTACTGGTGAAGATATGATTGAAATCATATGTCATGGTGGAAAAATAACAGTGAATGAAATTATTAAAGGATTAATCAAACATGGTGCAAGAATTGCGGATAGAGGTGAATTTACAAGAAGAGCATTTGAAAGTGGAAAAATAGATCTGTATAAAGCAGAAGCAATACGAGGGATAATAGAAAGTACAAGTGTAATTGAAAATAGAAATGCTCTCAATGCTTATTATGGATCCAGTTTAAAAAGTATTGAAATAATTAAAGAAGAGATTATTGAAATACTTTGTAATATTGAATCTGAAATAGAATTTGCTGAAGAAGATGATATTAAAGAAAAAAATAATGATAAAAGTAAAATAGAAATAGTAATAAAAAAAATAGAAAAAGAATTGAAAAAAAGAGAGAAAATAAAGGAAGTAGGAAAAGGAATTAAAATTGTTATTGCTGGACCTCCCAATGCAGGTAAATCGACTCTCTATAATAAAATTTTAGGATATAGTAGATCAATTATTAATGAAGAAGCTGGTACAACAAGAGATCTGATAACAGAAAAAATTGAAGTAAATAATAAAACTATTACAATTATTGATTCTGCGGGTATTCGAGTTACTGAAAATGTTATTGAAAGAGAAGGTATTAAGAAGAGTGAAGAGGCCATTAGCGAGTCATCAATAATATTGTGGATTACATCTGCTAATGAAAATGTTTATGATGAGGAAAAAAAGAAAATAGAAGAAATAAAAAATAAGAATACTCTATTTATTATTAATAAAAGTGATACAAATTGTAAGAACAAAGAAGATTTTTTTACAAAAGAAAATATTGGGTATATTAAGGTATCTCTAAAAAACGATAGTATTGAAAATATTGAAGAAGAAATTGTAAAAATGGTAGATATAATTAAAAATTCAATAGAATTAAATGAATATGTTATTAATGAGAGACATGAACAAATATTAGAAAGTATTAATAAATTATTAAAAAATGTGATTGAAAAATGGAATCAAAAAGAAATTGCCGTAATATTTTTAAATGACGCTTTAAAAGAAATTGAAAATTTAACAGGTAAAATCAATTCTGAAGAAATGTTGAATATGATATTCAGCAAGTTTTGTATAGGAAAATAGTGTTTCACGTGAAACAAAAGAAAAAATGAAATACGATATTATTATAGTAGGAGGGGGGCACGCTGGAATTGAAGCCGCTAATATTCCTACAAAGAAAAAATTAAGTGTATTGTTAATAACGAATCATATTGATCTTATTGGACAAATGTCTTGTAATCCTGCTATTGGGGGAATTGCAAAAGGAAACATTGTACGAGAAATTGATGCCATGGGTGGGCTCATGGCTAAAATTACGGATCTTGCAGGAATACACTTTAGAATGTTGAATAAGAGCAAAGGCTCTGCAGTTTGGGGAAACAGGGCTCAAACAGATAAAGTAAAATATCGAACATTAGTTAAAAAAGAATTAGAAAAAAACAAGTATATTGATATGTTTCAAGGAATGGTTTACCAAATAATTGAAGAAAAAGGGAAATGCATTGGTGTTATGATGGATTCTGGAGAAAGAATTTATTCTAATGCTGTCATTCTCTGTATGGGTACATTTCTTAATGGTGTTGCACATATTGGAATGAACTCATTCCCATCTGGTAGAACTGGGGAACCACCATCATTGAATCTTACTGAAAATATTAATAAATTTGGAATTAAAAGTGGAAGATTAAAAACAGGGACACCTCCACGAATTGATGGAAGAACAATAAAATTTGAAAAGTTAATCGTACAAAAGGGAGATGAAAATCCGTGGCCATTTTCTTTCTCGACGAAAATAGAGTTAAAGAATAAAGTAAATTGTTGGGAAAGTAGAACTAATTCAAAAACACATTCAATTATAAAACACAATCTTGATAGATCTCCATTGTATTCAGGAAAAATAAAAAGTATAGGACCAAGATATTGTCCTTCAATTGAAGATAAAGTAATGAAGTTTGGTGAAAGGGAAGGACATACATTATTTTTAGAACCGGAGAGTCTTGAAAATAATGAAATGTATTTAAATGGTCTTTCTACATCACTTCCTTTTGATATACAAGAGCAGTTAGTACACAGCATTGATGGACTTGAAGATGCAAAAATTCTTAGACCTGGGTATGGGATCGAATATGATTATTTTATGCCAACTCAATTGAAACGAACTCTTGAATCAAAAGTAATAGAGAATCTTTATTTTGCAGGGCAAATAAATGGTACATCTGGATATGAAGAAGCAGCATGTCAGGGTCTTATTGCAGGAATAAATGCAACACAAAAAATAGTTGGTGAAGAAGAGATTGTTTTAGGTAGAGATAGCTCATATAGTGGTGTTTTAGTGGATGATTTAGTAACTAAAGGTACCGAAGAACCGTATCGAATGTTTACATCACGAGCTGAATATAGAATACTTTTGAGACAAGACAATTGTGACGAACGTCTAACCCCATTGTTTTATCAAAATGGATATATTGAAAAAGAGATATATGAACAAAGAAGCGCGATTTGGGAAGAAAAAAATAATGTAATAAATAAAATGAAATGCATTACTTTTTTTCCAAATCAAATTAACGAAAAAGAAAATATCGCTACAAATAAGCATAGCATGTATGAATTAATTAAGCGTCCGGAAATAAAAATAGAACAATTTCAAAATAAATGTGATTTCATTGATTTTACTAATATAAATTTATTAGTAACAATTGAATCGGATATAAAATACGAGGGATTTATAGAAAAACAAAAAGAAGAAGTTTTACGAAATGAAAGGTTAGAAAAAACGGAGATTCCTGATGGGTTTAATTATGATGAGGTAAAAGGACTTTTAAATGAATCAAGAAACAAATTGAATAAAATAAAACCTTCTACTCTTGGCCAAGCATCAAGAATTTCAGGTGTAACGCCTGCAGATGTTTCTATACTTACTATGTATATAACTAAGTTTCGTCATTTAAAAGTTTCACGTGAAACAACGGGAAGTGGCGTATGAATAATGATTTGTTGCCTTTTCTTGAAAAAGCAAAGGCTTGTTATGAGTTAAAAGAGCTGGAAAGATTAGGATTGACACCTGATATGGATCAGCGGGAGTTGATTTTAACTTTCACATGTTTGATTCTGAAATGGAATGAATCTGTTGGAATAATTGCAAAAGCAGATGAAGATAATTTGTTTTTGCGTCATTTTTGTGATTCTTTGCAACCATTACTTCTTTTTGGATTTAAAAAGAATGCAGTTGTGTTAGATATTGGAGCTGGAGGAGGATTTCCGTCAATACCGATAAGAATATTCAGACCAGATCTTACTTTTGTGTTAGCAGAATCGTCTCGCAAAAAAACATCTTTTTTAAAAGATGTTATTGGAGAATTGAAGTTTGAAAATATCTCTATCTATAATGGTAAAGTTGAATCAATGGATATTCCTGAGAAAAAATTTGATTATGTTCTAAGCAGGGGAGTGGGTTCCCTTCAAAAATTTTCTCAATTGGCAAAGCCATTACTTTCTGATGATGGGCATATGTATACATTTAAAACAAAACAATTTGTTTCAGAGCTCGAATCAATTACAACAAATAAAGATAAAGAGGGAGTACGAATTAGTGAAATTGCAGAATATGATTTAGGAAATCAAATTACTGGTCTAAATCTTGTTTCGCTTGAGTTGATGAAATAAAATTTAATGATTGAACTAATTCAATCATTAATGAATCTCCATGTTATTTCAGTTGATTGCTACTGAGGAGAAATATTTTGGCAAAAGTAATAGCCGTTTGTAATCAAAAAGGCGGTGTTGGAAAAACTACAACATCTATTAATCTTTCCGCATGTCTGTCTGCTGCGGAAAGGAAAACGCTCATTATTGACATGGATCCTCAATCCAACGCTACAACAGGGTTGGGATTTGATAAAAATAATATTGAACTATCAATTTATGATGTTCTGACTGATCGTTCAGAAGAATCTCCAGGAGTTTCAATATCTTCAATTACAAAAAAATGTGACTCAATTAAATTTTTAGATATTGCTCCAGCAACACCCGATCTTGCTGGAGCAGAAATTGAATTAGTAAATATAATCGCTCGTGAAAAAAAGCTATGTGCAGCAATTAATGCTGTGAGAGATTTATATGATTATATTATTATTGATTCTCCTCCATCACTTGGACTGCTAACTGTAAACGTTCTCACTGCAGCAGATTCTGTATTAATTCCTATTCAATGTGAATACTATGCACTTGAGGGCTTGGCGGAACTGCTAAATACTATTCGTCTCGTTCAAAAAAACCTGAATCCAAAATTGGTTATCGAAGGTGCGCTTTTGACCATGTATGATGGAAGGCTTAATCTTTCACGTCAAGTAGCTGATGATGTTCGGAGTTGTTTTTCTGGAAGAGTTTTTGAAGTTGTAATTACTAGAAACGTCAAACTTAGTGAATCTCCTTCTTTTGGAAAACCTATCATTCTTTATGATATTATGTCGTCTGGCGCAGAAAATTATCTTAACTTAGCTAAGGAAATAATGCAAAATGAGCAAACCGATTCAACAGCGGAAAGCGCTCGGTAGAGGCTTATCAAATCTAATTCCTACTCAGATTGAATCAACAAGTAATAATGAAGAAATTCATTTAATTGATATTAATGCTATTCGAACAAATCCATTTCAGCCTCGTACTGATTTTGATGAAGAAGAGATTCGTGGGCTTGCTGACAGTATTAAAAATCAAGGACTGCTTCAACCTGTTGTTGTTCGTCAAAAGGATAATTTTTATGAAATTATTTCTGGTGAACGGAGAACACGTGCATTTAAACATCTTGGAAGAGATAAAGTCCCTTGTATTATTAAAACAAAAGTTACTGATCGTGAAATGCTTGAGCTTGCTCTTGTTGAAAACATTCAACGTGAAGAGCTTAATGAAATTGAAAAAGCTGTTGCATATCAAAAGCTATTGCTTGAATGCGATTATACTCATGATGAACTTTCAAAACAAGTGGGAAAAAGTCGTACTGTAATTACTAATAGTTTACGACTTTTAAATTTACCAGATGAGGTTCAGCAGAAATTAAGAAAAAATCAGATTTCTATGGGCCATGCTCGTGCACTTCTTTCATTACAGGATCCAAAACAAATTGTTGATCTTGCTAACAGAATAGTAGCCGAAAATCTTTCTGTTCGTGATATTGAAAAAGAAACGCAAGAGTCTAAGGAAAATAAAAAAATAAAACTTCAACCACCTGTGCCTCTAATTGATCCTGATATTGCAAATGTTGTGGAAAGATTGCAATATAAGTATGGGACATCAGTTTCTATTAAGCAGTCTGTAAAAGATAAAGGCAAAGTGGAATTCGAATACTTTAACCAACAGGATTTGACACGCATTGTCGATATTCTTCTTGCATGAATAAGAAAACAAATCATTACACATTAATGTTTATTCCGGAGAATAACGGAAAACCATTTACATTGAGAGTACATAAAAATATTGTGCACTCAATGTTTGTTTTTTTAATTGTTTTTGTTTCATGTTTGGGTGTGCTTCTTTACAAAGCAGGAGAAATTGCCGTCAAATTACAAATGCTCTATATTGTTAAGCTTGAAAACGAAAAATTATCCATAGAAAATAAACAGCTTCGACAAATTACTGATAAATTTAATAAAATAGAAGTCATGTATTATTATTTGAACAAGCTTGCAAATCCAGGAGTTTCTGTAAATGGAAAGAGCAGTAAAAATCATGACAGTACTGATAAAATATCAGATACGCAATTTCTGGTACACGACAACGATACAATGGATTTTTCTCAAAGATCATCATCAAGTATTCCAACTGGAAAAGAAGATCATAAATCAATTCCAAATATTGTACCGGTTGATGGGTGGGTAACACGTCAATTTACAAAAGACAAAGATTCATCAGAGTTTTATCATCAAGGAATTGACTTTGCAGCAACACTTCGTTCGCCTATTAAAGCGACAGCATTCGGATTTGTTGAGGATATTAAGAATGATCCATATTTAGGATTAATAATTACTATTAATCATGAAAATGGATATACAACAAAATATGGTCATTGTTCTCAGGTTTTAATTTCAAAAAACGATTATGTTAAAAAGGGACAGATGATTGCTCTTGTTGGAAATACAGGGAGATCGACTGCACCTCATTTACATTATGAGTTATTAAAAAACGGTATTAATATTGATCCGTTAAAATATTTACTCAATTATAAGTAAGGGAGTATAAGAAATGGATAAATCAAATAAAGGTTTATTGACAATTTTAGGAGATGGGACTTCTTTTGAAGGATCAATAACTGTTCCTCATAGCATTCGTATTGATGGATATTTTAAGGGAAGAATTGATACATCAGAAGTTTTAACAATTGGAAGCACTGGAGTTGTTGAAGCTGATATAATAGCACGAAGTGCTGTTGTTGGTGGAAAAGTTGTTGGCAATATGACTGTTCATGATCGTGTAGAACTTGATGCCAATGCATCACTAATAGGTGACCTCAGTACTAAAGATTTGATTATTAGTGAAGGTGCTGTGTTTCATGGGAAATGTACTATGGACACAGAAAAAGAGGATATTATTTGATAGTATGAACGCTGAAAACGGTCAAAAGTCGATATAACATGTTGATATATTAAGAATTAGGATATCTTCTGTATAGTTTTAAACGGTTTTGCAGAAAAAACCTGAAGGGGTGGTTTAAAAAAGGTAAAAATAGACAATCTGAGAAGAGTTGACAAACCTCGAAATATTTAATTTGTTAAGCATTAAACAAATATGTTATAGAAATTTAAAATGCATATTTATCGCAGTACCACCATCCGAATAAAAATTCTTTCTTCGTCCATCTTCGATAAAACCGAAGCGCTTATATAATTTTATTGCAGGGAAATTATTTTCACGAACCTCAAGAAAAATAATTTTGATGCCAACAGTTAATGCTTCACTAAGAATATTTGATAGTAGCGTTGAACCGATTTTTTTATTTTGATATCTGGGATCAATACAAAAGTTAGTGATATACATTTCATTTGTGATTATATAGCTGAAAAAATACCCAAGTATAGTTGAATTAGCATTTTGTATAGTTCGGTTGAATCCATTCAGATTGTTGATTTCAGACAAAATATTATCTTTAGTCCATGGGTATTCATAGCACATCTTTTCAATGCGATCAATGCTGTTTAGATCGTTTTGTGAAATACAAACAATTTTACAATCAGTGATTTTTATATTTGTCATATGGCAATTAAAGAACAAAGCATTGCAAAATAGGTAGTAGTTTTAATTTTATAATATACTGGAACTGGGCAAAATATTCTTTTCAAAAGAATATTTTGCCCAGTTCTAAATTAAAAGATAGTAGATTATTGTTATAGAGAGTATAAATAAATATATTGTACTTATTACTTTTCAATGTATTAGAAGCTAATTAATTGACATTTTAATAACATAAACTTTAATAAAAACATGTACTTAGTTTGGTATAGAGTTTGCAATAGTATAGTTCATACTGTGAGGTGTGTATGAATGAATTAAAAATAAAAATGATTAGTGAAGCCACAAAGAATTTTAATACAATTTATCCATGTGGCAATAAAATGACTTTTGATGATTGTTTCACAACTAATGAAGATCAGCTTCTTTTTTGGTTTAACACTGAAGATCAAAGTACACATGTAATGACAAAATCTCTTAATGCTTAATTTATACTCATTAGTATATGCTCATGTACTTTCGCAAAGCATATCGCACTTGAACAAGTAACGGGATTGTTTATTTTAAGCATATAAAATTATCCCCATCTTTTTATCTTCACCACCCATTTCTCAATACTAAATTCTTTGTTTATTCATCAGTGGGTGAAATCAGGATTATGCGCATTCTAATTGAATTTTCAAGCAAAATATAATATACTAAAGGCTACTAATCTCATAAGGTTAATATATTGAGGAGATAGCAATGAAACTGAGTAGTATAATAAATCCGCATCTTGTTTTTTTAGATCGTTCATTTAACACGTATCAGGATATTATTTCATTTATTTCAGAAAAGTTTTCTGAAATTGTTAATATATCTTCATCAGATATTAGTGATGCGTTAAATCGCAGAGAGAATCTTGGTACGACATTTCTTGGACATTATTTAGCTTTACCTCATGGGTATATAGAAAAAATTGATGATATTCATGTTCTGTTTATAAGGTTAAGCAGTGAAATGCCGGTTTCATATAACAGCCGTCAAACTAAAATTAAATATATTTTTGCCGTATTAACATCTACAAAAAAAGCACAGACATATCTTCGAGTTCTAAGTGCAATAGCACATCTTGTAACGAAAGATTCGTATATACTTGATAACGCTAAAAACGGACATGATCTACTTGAAACAATTGAAAATAAACAATTCATGGTTGATGAAGGTTTAACTGCAAGCAGTCTTGTATTTTCCCAAGTGACAATTAACAAGATGGAAACTATTGCATCTGCAGTTGACAAAATGAAGTGTGAGAATATTACGTTTTTACCTGTGGTAGATGATAATAATCAACTTCTTGGAATTGTAGATCTTGCTGATATTTTTGCTATAACATTTAAAGCTGAAAATATTTCTTCAGACAGTATATCACTAATACATGATTTGAAATCAGCCCGTGGTTTAATTTTTGAACCAATTCAACATTTCTGGGAAAATGAGAACAAGCATCTTGTTGGGGAAATAATGCGAATTCCAGATACATATACGATTGACGAAAAAGGAAGCTATGCAGAAATAGTTTTTGCAATGACCAAGTATCATCACCGTTATCTCATTGTAATTGACAAATCAAATTATGTTCATGGTTTAGTTGATACTGATGATATTGTCCATAAGATGATTCGGGTATAGGGTAGAAAGTAATACGTATTAAGCTGATTTCCAGTTTTTAATAATTTTTATGACATCTCTCATCTTGTGTGGATTTTTTACACCAGGCATGATTTCAACTCCACTATTTATATCTACACCATATGGATTTAGTGCAGACAGTGCTTCTTCAATATTTGATGGACCAAGTCCGCCTGCGATTATGACATTGTTGTGTGCAGCGCAAATATTTTTTGCTATTGTCCAGTTGAATGGTTTTCCTGATCCACCGTGCATTGCATCATTCCACGTATCAAGTAAAATGCCTGATATTTTATAATTGTCAATAATAGACAAATCAGAATCGGGTTTAACAGAGAATGCTTTTAAAACTGGCAAAAAGAACTGATTACAAAAATTAGGGTTTTCATTGCCATGAAGTTGAATTGTATTGATTCCGGTTTTTGCTACAATATCAAGAATTGTATCAGGTGTTTCATTTACAAATACACCAACACGTGAAACAAATGGAGGCAATTGACGAATAATATCAGATGCATCAGAAGGGCTAATAAAACGAGGGCTTTTCTGGTAAAAAATAAATCCAAGAGCATCTACACCGAGATTAATTGCTATTCGCGCATCTTCATAGCGGGTAATACCGCAAATTTTTATTCGTACGCTCATGTTAAATTTCCGGTATCACAGCGCAGTTCATGAATAAGATCAGATGGATTTTCAAGTTTGACAAGAGATTCTCCGACAAGCAGGGCCTTAACACCGTGCGATTTCAACATACGTGCCTGATCTCCATTTTCAATACCGCTTTCAGAAATTACTGTAATAGATTGTGGAATTTTTTTAATTAATTCAACGGTAAGATTAATATCAACATTAAAAGTGCTGAGATTTCTATTATTAATGCCAATAAGAGGTGGATCAAGTTTCAGTACTCTGTCAAGTTCTTCAAGTGAATGAACTTCAATGAGTGGATCAATTTTAAGTTCATTTGCAGCTTGATACAGATCCTGCATTTGTGAGTTGTCAAGAGCGGCTGCAATCAGAAGCATTGCATCAGCTCCAATATGTGATGTTTCTTCAACCTGAAGAGGATCAATGATAAAATCTTTTCTGAGAACAGGTAAGGTAACATTTTCCCGTACTGTCTGAAGATATTCAATGCATCCCTGAAAAAATGTATTGTCAGTTAAAACAGAGATCGCATGAGCACCTCCGTTTTCATAGGAATGACTAATCTTTACAGGATCAAAATCAGGACAAATAATTCCTTTTGACGGAGATGCTTTTTTTACTTCAGCAATTATTCCAAGTGAAGAAGCATTTTGTAAAGCACTAATAAAGGAACGATGAGTGCCACCTTTAGGCGTATGACGAAATGGCTGTTTCCGCAGCTGTGCAACTTCGATTTTTTTCTGTTCAATAATTGTATCAAGAAAACTGGACATTATTTATCGTTTCTGTTAAAAGTTTCAGCAATTTCAATAAAGTTTTTAAGAAGCAGTTTGCCACCATCGGTGAGAATTGATTCTGGATGAAACTGAACACCATATACAGGTGATTCTTTATGACGAATACCCATAATCAGACTATCATCAGTTTCAGCGATTATCTGTAAACAATCTGGAAGCGTAGAACGATCAACAATAAGGCTATGATATCTGGTAGCATTAAATGGTACAGATAATCCGCGAAAAATTGAATCACCGTTATGAAAGATTTGTGAGACTTTACCATGCATAAGATACGGTGCCCGTATTACATCTCCACCATAAGCATACCCAATTGACTGATGGCCAAGGCATACACCAAGTATTGGAATTGCATTTCCAAGGTATTTAATAACATCAACGGATATTCCAGCTTCTTTTGGTGTGCAGGGTCCGGGAGAAATAAGGATTGCATCCGGAGAAAGTTCCTGAATTTCCGGAATTGTCAAAGCATCATTTCTGTAAACCTTAATTTCCTGATTGGTAATTTCACCA